>JACCDR011953128.1_pt1 | contig 132518 bp, 120 predicted proteins | sample 7446431 | NCBI WGS metagenome assembly JACCDR01 (sample SAMN15323443, study PRJNA562643) | freshwater metagenome | isolation source: river surface water | place: USA:Blue River Watershed | collected 2017-08-17
ACACGGCATATCATCGTCATCATATTCTTAGAATCGTCAACATGTTCTACAATGATGATGATCCTTAAAGCCGCCAAAAAGTAAGCGCCCCCCTTGCTGAAAACTTAAGCAACTTGTGGCTTAAGTTGTGGCTTAAGTTTTGAGTCGGGGGTAGAGTCAGGACAGTATGCTCTTGCGACGCGATCGTATGAATCATACTATTTTCTTACACACGGCATATCATCGTCGTCATATTTTTAGAATCGTCAACATGTTCTACAATGAATGATGATCCTTAAAGCCGCCAAAAAGTAAGCGCCCCCCTTGCTGAAAACTTAAGCAACTTGTGGCTTAAGTTGTGGCTTAAGTTTTGAGTCGGGGTAGAGTCAAGAAAGTATGCTGTCGCAACACAATCGTATGAATCATACTATTTTCATACACACGGCATATCATCGTCATCATATTTTTAAGCAACTTAAGCAACTTGTGACTTAAGTTTTGAGTCGGGGTAGAGTCGTGAAAGTATGGTCTTGCGACGCGATCATATGAAATCATACTATTTTTGTACATACGGCATATCATCGTCATCAAAATTTACGAATCACTATTGCTTAAATTTGCTTAAATTTGCTTAAATTTGCTTAAGTTTTAAGCAACTTGCTTAAAAGTGCTTAAAACTTAAGCAAGTTGCTTAAAGTTGCTTAAAGTTGCTTAAAGTTGCTTAAAATTGCTTAAATTTAAAAATTTGGTTCACTTTTAGTATGGCTCAACCTTGCAAACGACCCTTCAAATCGCTGAAAAATCGTCAGTCTTGAACATATTTTCATACGACAATGATATGATTTCTCCACGGGTCAACGCTATCATCACATGTTCGATAAACATGTCCACGCATTATCATATTTTTTGAAATCTAGAAAATCTAGAAAATCTTAGAAAAAAAAAGTTTTTTTTGCATAAAAGTCGTTCAAAAAAAGTTTACCCCTCCCCTTAAAAGAGGGGGGGCGTAAACTTTTTCTAGAGGATTTTATGCAAAATTTGTTTTTTTCAAAATGTTCTGTCTCAAGTTCACTCAATATCCATGGTCTTGTGACGCGAAATAATACGAACAATACTATTTTTTACACACGGCATATCATCGTCATCTTTCTTTCATATTTTCCATATCAATCATTCACAACCAACTCTGTAGTGTTTGCGTTTTTGACCTTGATGATCTGAAAATCATCGACAACGACATCGATTCTCTCCTGTGCGATGCCTTCACGAATAGCAATTGTTTCACCGTGTGTAATGAGAATGACAGTGCCTGTAATCAGCTCAATGATATCTTCACCTAGGTAGCTTGGATCCGTCGATTGTTCTACCTCGTCAAGTTGAGGTACGATCAGGTACATGAACGTGATGTGCCCTTTTGAAGGACTCCATCTTGGCAGAGCGTGTTTGACGAAAAAATCGCGGTCGTATGTCCAACCAGCTTGACGTGTCCAAATGCGAACAATATCATTTGGGCGAACACGTTGATTGATTGCATCACGGGGGAGACCGTCGTGTACCATCAACTCTGCCAGTTCATACGGCGTAATGGTCAATGGATACCCCAGGTCTGTGAGGGCTTGCATAGTTGAAGAGTGAGTGTCTCTATACCTATGCATTACGTGCAAAAATAAAAAATACTACCCACCACATCAAAGAGCCCGAGTGTAGAAAATGTTTGGAGAATACATGTAATTCCGCCCTGTATTTGCTACTGGACCGAACATGAATCCAATGTACGTGTTTCTCCTAATTGTATTTCTCGCCATCGTGTTTGTCGTTGTTGGTGTGATTCTAGGATTCTTTACACCTACCCGGCGCGCAAACAAACGTCATGTGACATCGTCTATTGACAATGAAAGTTCTTGATTTCCTACCGTTTTCGCAACAGCATGGTCTTTGACTTGACAAGAAGCCAAAAGATCACAATGATGAGGACGACACATGCAAGGAGTATAATAAGGTTGATCATGTATGATCGAAGATACGCATACGATGATGCGTTGTTTGTTTCGGCATCGATTCCATGCGATGCGGAATTTCCACAGAGTCTACGTGCAGCGACTTGTGTCTCATGCCGTGGACCCTTGTACTGGACATAAAATTCTCTGGCATCCTCTACGGACCATTTTTTTTTGCCATACGTCTCGTTGACCATGTTGTGGATGTGCACCGTCCATGCAAAGAGATTGGCAGCACTGTCCAGATATTGATCGATGGACAAGGACTGCAGATGCTCCGCATAAGCGTCTGCACAAGTCAAGCACGGTATGACGTCCTTCAAAGACTCGAAAAACATCTTGTAGTTGAGCTTGTCACTGGTGGATGGTTTGTCGGGGGCGTTGAGGGCGATGAGATGAATGCTATGCCATAGGTGAGGTCCCCATGCCTCGATGTTTGTGTTTTTGTCCGTGGATGTGTGCATATTGCTTGAATGCGTTATCACAGTGTAATACGTAGGGTTTAATACTACCATCAGACTAGATATTTGCGGTCGCATTTAGCGCATTTTAATTGTAGGTTGTGTGAAAAATGTGCACGTCTATTATTACAGGACACACGTGGAGTTATAGACCCTAAGTTAGAGTGAATGGTGGAATTGGCCACAATACTGAACATTTTCATTTTGTGTTTTTTGGTGTTGATACCATGGAGCGCATCGTGGTTGCTACCTCGTCCAACAACTGTAAGCGTTGGCATTTTTGCAGCGTGCGTGTTGTTTGCTGGGATGCTTGACGCTGTGTCTGGCGCACTGGTGTTGATCGCTGGTATTTCATGGCTCATTCATACCCATGAACCCGCGAGCATTGGCACCCAGCTTGGAGCATCGCAGCCATACTCACCGTTGGACTCACAGCAATACTCAAAGTTGGACTCACAGATGGACTCAAAGCAGGATACACATGAAGAGCATAATCATGTAAACATGGTAGAAGTGGTGGAAGACGACAAAATTTCGTTGATGCACATCCGAGACGTCACACTTAGCACACGACCTAACACCGTTGTACCTCATGGCGAGTTACCACCGTGGCATTCGTTTTGAGTTTTTTTCCGAGAGAGAGACGCAGAGTGAGGTAAAACGATAAACACACATCTTTTTTTCAATATGAGGACAATCAAAAAAATTACCTGTCAGCATGTTATTGACTGTTCAGTATGTGCGACCTTGGTTATGTTGTCAAGGATCACGTTCCTGCGGTGTTGCAGCTCATTACAAGCGATGTGCCATTCATGACACATCTGATCACGACCAAGTGTCTCAACACGGCAGTGATGTTCATGTACTTGTTTTTGGGAGACAAGGCATTCAAACACACAGAGTATTGTGATGTGCAGAATGTGAGGTCGAGGTACTCGAGGGAAGGGGATGGCAGTCGGAAAACACTGCAGGATTTTAGGCAGGATGTATTACAAAAGTCGACACAGAAAGAACGCACTTTATTCTACGTCATGTTAACGGATGGAGAGCTTGGCGCTCCTGCTTCGACCAACGATGGAAAGAGCAATAATCAATACTTTCCAGGACACGTGTTTGTCATTGAAAAAATTACAGGGTACGACGGCGAGGACAGGGACCCGAGGAAGAACTCGGGGAATGCTACCAGGAAGAGCAATGCTTCTTCCAATGCTTCTTCCAATGCTTCTTCTAATGGTTCCAACGCTAAAAATGCTAGAAACGCTAACAACGCTAACAACGCTAACAACGCTAACAACGCTAACAACGCAACACGGTGTGAGACTTTGCCTCGATACAACCTGTACCAATCGTACATCAATGTGTACGACTTTGCTGGACATGTCAACAAAAACCGCGGGTTATCGTGTTCATATCAACGTATGAAGAGCATTATCGATTCACTTGAGGGTGTGTATACGTCTGGTGTATGGGATGCAGCGGCGACTAAGTTTTGGAAGGATTTCACATTTGCCGATAGCGCTCAATGGGAGGGTCATAAATTCACAGGTCACGTGTTGTTTTGTTATACACGCGTGACCACAGAGAACTGCGTGTTCAAATTGAAGCAGTTATTGACGAAACGACGCGACGAGTTGGTTTCACTGTTGACAAAAACTCCCAATCAAGAGTCAGTCGTGTACGGTTGTGCTCATGCTTCGTCAACAGAAGAGTGTTTTTCGTTAAAGTCGAACTCCGTACAGCCCATCACCAACGGAAAAATGTTGGCAGAGATCGATGCGATGTTGAGCAAATTGTGACGACGACTTATGTATCGTCGGGTTCTTGATCTATATTCTGTTGGCCGCGCTTTTTGATGACCTTATTGCTGGTGTCGTTAGTGTCGTTATTGGAGTTAGTATCGTTAGTATCGTTATTGGAGTTATTGGATTTATTGGATTTATTGGATTTATTGGAGTTCTTAGAGTCTTGCTTTTTTTCAATGACAGCCGACGGTACTAAAATCGCCATGATTTTATCGTGTGTTGCCATGTCCACTGCCTTGAGATTGCACATCATGTAGTGGATGTTAGCATATTGTGTTGTCATTTTCTTGTACTTTTCGGGGTCGACTTTGCCGTTCTTTCCCCAAAGCGACCTGTCCTTCTCATATAAACTCTCGTTCATGTCGACGTTCTCCTTGTCCTCTGAGGTATCCTTGGAATCATCATCATCATCATTTTTTGGGTTTACGTTCTTGTCATTCTTCGATGCGTCGTCTTCTTTAGGCCGCAATGCTGCGGCCATAGAATCAACTCCATCGATGATGAATTTTTTGGCAGCTCCGGGGATGCTTGCGATGCGATCGAATGCAGAAGCTATCGATGCCAATGCAGCTGATGAATCGTTAGGATTCAATTCAGTTGTAGTATGGTCATTCATGCTAGGATTACCGCCATCTTCGAAGCCTTCTGAAGACGACACGATAGCCAATCCCAATGCTATGATGAGGGTAACTACGATACATGTGTACTCAGTTATCGATGATGTATCGAAGCGTCGGATGACTAGGTATGCAAAAGTGCTTCCCAACATAGACCATGAAATCAGCTGATTGTTATTCATTTAGTGAAGAGTTTGTGTTTGTATGATGTAAGTGCATGTAAGTGCATGTAGATGATGTCAGTGCAGAAAAGTACTTTTGCTGATCCGACTCGTGACTCGATGATGGTACCGGGTGTTTGTTTCTTCTGTGGACAATAATATATACATATCACATCATACAACACAAACTTGTACACATAACAGGGCATCGATGGATTTCGTGCTACCGGTTTCAATCTCAATCGCATCGATCATCATTGGAGGATACGGGCTGGCCTTTTCATCGCCCACACGAAGCGGTATCAAACCGCAGAATATCAATGGTAACAGCGCGCGTGTTAGTGTGGAAAACAAGACCAACAACGCATTGAAGGAGAGCTCGTTCAGGAACACTAATTCGTCAACGTCAACGTCGTCGACGTCTAGCAGCACGAATAGCGGAAATGCAAAGTTTAGGGACGATGAGAATAGAAAGCGGTTCACGCCCCCAGGTAGCGGGAATCAGCAAAAGTCGTACAATCCTCAGCAGCAGCAGCAACAACAGCAACAACAGCAGCAGCAACAGCAACAAAATAATCAGCAGAACAATCAGCAGAACAGAGCTTAAAGAGACCTATCCGTAGCAAATATTGTGAAGCTCGTTAAAGTCGTTGTTGAAATTTTCGAAATCCATATCAGTTTTTTTTGTACATAGAAATGCCGACAGGAGGTTACGATATCGACATAGATGAGCTTGATGAGACAAGCGAAGTTGCGCATCAACCTCCACGTGCGCGCATTGCTCTCAAGCGCCATCAGCTCACGTTGCTCTCGAGGTGCAGAGCATACGAACGTGAAAACATCCAATTATCGACGGTGCGAGGATTGCAAACGGTGCAACAATGGCAACCCGACGATTACTTGCGGACGCGAGTTGGCATCATTGGAGATCGTGCAGGATCTGGCAAGTCGTATGTTGTGTTATCGTTGATGCTAGATGATAGGGACGACGAGATCATCCGTGGACACGAAAACACAATCAAGTCATACGGGTGCAACAAGGTCATTTTGTGCACACGTGACGCGGTGCGACCCGTAAAGACGAGCCTGTTGGTGATCCCACACAACATGTGCGCACAATGGGACATGTACGTCAAGACCTTTATCGACAACGAGTCTTTCAAGTATGTGATGATAAAGGATACACGCGCGGTCCAAAACATGCTCAACTCGAATGTCAATTCGTACGATTTGATCGTTTGTACTTGCACGTGTTACAATCGTCTTGCTGACATCATGACATCAAAAAGTATCAAGTTTTCGCGTGTCGTATTTGATGAAGTCGATAATGTGAACTTGCCAAGTTGTATGCCGATCGATGCATCGTTCACATGGTTTGTGACGGCGTCCTTTGGCAACCTGTTGTATCCTCGAGGATACTCTGGATGGGATACAACGATCAACAAGTATGTATGGTGCGCGACGGGCCTTCGGAACTCTGGATTCATCAAGACGTTGTTCATGGACTTGAATAGGAGCGTTGCCATGGACTACGTCAAGGTATTGGTAGTCAAGAACAAGGATGAGTTTGTGTTGAGCTCAATTGACTTGCCACCAGTTCGTCCACACATGGTGTTGAGTCGGACACCGGTGAGCATCAGTTTGCTTCACGGTGTGGTGGACAATCAAATCATCGAGAGCTTGAACGCGGGCGATGTGCAGAGTGCTTTGCAGCATGTCGCAGCCACAAACAGGAACACCGAGGAGAATATAGTCAAGGTCATATTAGAGAAATTTCAACGTCAGTTCAACAGCCTGGAGAGTCGTTTGAATTTGGCCACACACGCTCCGGTGGACACATACGAGTCAGAGGCGGAGCGTGTGAATGAAATTGCACGGTTGCAACGAAAGTTGTCCGAGGTAGCGTCAAAGATGGCGAGCATTCGTGAGCGCATTACCAACAGCGATATGTGTTGTATTTGCTTTGATGATATTTCACACAAGACGGTTACCACGTGTTGTTCAAATGCGTATTGTTTCAGATGCATCAATTTGTGGTTGGCGCGTCGATCCGTGTGTCCATTGTGCAAGACGTCTTTGCGACTGCAAGACTTGTTGGTGGTGCAAGAGAATCAGGCTGCACTTCCCGGCGCTCAAGAAGACACACCAACATCGGACCAAGATTTGATCCTGTCGCTGAGCGACGATCCTCATGAGCGTCATGACAAGATTAAAAACTTGGAGCTCATCTTGGCAAGACGACAAAATGAGAGTGGTCAATATGCCAAGATCCTCATATTTGCATCGTTTGAGAATACGTTTTACCAGATTGTGACGGTGTTGGATCGTCTTGGTATGAGGTACGCGTACCTAAAGGGCAACAACGAAGTTGTCAAGAACATAGTCAATAACTACAAGGACGGTTCGTTGTCGGTATTGTTGGTGAATACTCGCAACTATGGCAGCGGTCTCAACCTTGAGAACACGACTGACATCGTAATGTTTCACAAACTCGACACGGAGATTGAGAAGCAGGTGATTGGACGCGCCAACCGCATGGGGCGTACTACGCCCTTGAATGTGTGGTATCTATTGTATGAGAATGAGTTGAACAGGGCCACGCGACTCACCGGTACGGTTGCGGATGCGGCAGCACCGTCAACGTCATCCTGAACCAAAATCATCAACATCCTTGTAGACTCTAAATTGCGCAAGATTGCGTTTCAAAATTAAATGGATCAAGTGTAATGCAAATTCACACCAAGTGCGTATGAACGACCTGATGCAGGGCGACGATTTTGTGGATGCAACTATGGCAAATTTAAAGATCATAAGCATGCTACAGAAAAACGACAAGATTCGTGTGCACAAGGGGAACATTAGCATTGACCGCGGAGATGGTGCGGTTCAGGCGGTTCGGCGTTGGTTGAATAGAGATTCAAGGGATGTTACGCTCATCCATGTACGCAATACAATATCGAATGCGATTCGTATAGCTTGTACGTTGTCGAGTAGCATCATAACAACTACTCGGGGGAGCGGATTAAAAGATTGGACTCTACAACGATTTGTAGGAGAGATGGCAGCAGCGGAATTGGGGCTACAGAATCTGCGTGCAACATACATGATGGATTCTGGAGTGGTGGCATCGATCGACGTTATGACAGAGCGCTTGCGGGCGAATTGTGATGAACTCATCCGCATCCATGGCATCCATGCAAGTGCAAAGTGGAAACTGAATTATGTTGCAGATTTGAGGGATGTGGACGTGCAGTGCCATGTCAATGATGACGACATCCAAGCGCCTGCAAATTTCTCATGCAATGATAACATTGTTGACGCTAACGTCGTCGTTTCCGCCTCTTCCAAACATCAGCAGCGTTTGACATCAGCCGCATCGTCATCCTCTGGTCAGCATCAGCATCAGCATCCCAAAGCAACATCCGCAAAGCTAAACAACTAGTAAGTATAGCAAACCATGGACACAAAAATGGTGGTTTTTTACATGTCGATAGCGGTGATCGTATCGCTGTTTATGGTATTGTTTTTACAAGGGGCATTCGTACGTTATCGTTTGCGGGATGTGGAGACATCCATGCGTGCGACGATACCAGATAGCTGTCCGAGCGTAGGCAACGGCGTACGCACATATGCACTACGTCTCGCAAGCTGTCGCATGAATGAGTTGAATGCTCGTGCACATCGTCCATTGATCCCACGCGACGTCGAGTTTTTCAGCAAGTGTCATTCATCAACATCATCGTCGGCATCGGAGACGGTGGCAGCGTCTTGGTTGGTGATGCGTCGTTCCGCAGTTTCGGAACAATTACAACGCGACGTTGAATCTCGTCGAATCAAGTATCTAATCATATCAGGTAAAGTTGTGAAAGTCGCCACGGTAGATGTTGCCTTGCAGTTGGGAGCGTACGATGCAAAGGGCACGATGGACTACACATACTTGTTGATGGTTGATCCCTTTGAGATGGCGACTGATCCACGGTGCGGGGTTTCAGATGTCATTTTACCATGGATGATGGATTCATCATACGCGAGCGACACACAATCGAGCGTGGGTGACATACTACAGATGATTGCCAAGTACAACAAGTGTGGTGAAAACGCAGAAGCATCAGATATTGTCGTGCATGCATGGGCTTATGGGACTTCGCGATTGTAAACTGCCGCCGTGAATGTGATTGTGATTGAGCTTATGATTGAGTTTGTGATTGAGCTTGTGCTTATGATTGAGTGTGTGATGTTGTGGGATTACAATAGACTTGACGAGAGCGTCATGACAAGCTGATGGAACTTCATATTCTTTTTTTAGCTCGCGTTCTACATCCATGTCTAGACGCGTGTGTACTCCAAAAGACGAGTCAGACAGTGTGTACATCCTCAAGATATCTTCGCTCATTGTTTGTGACGAAGGCGCTTGGTGATTTGTTGTGACGCTTGATGTTTCGTGCTGATTATTGATGATATCGTTGAAGAGTGCATCGACGCGTTGCAACGCTAATTGCATGTGCGGCGGATCAGGTGGAGATGTTTGACGAACGCCACGACGGTTGACGCTTGCATACGCGTAAAGCAACAAATTGATCCGATCGTCCATGTTGACTTTGCTGAGTCCATTCATGTACATGCGAAAGAGATGCGCGACATATTGAGACACGAGTGATTCACCACAGCCATGGGCAAGGATCATGACAAGTCGCCACATTGCAAAGTGGATTCGATTACGCAACGATGGTTTAACGTGTGTACGGACATCCTCCCATTTTTCAAGTCCTACCACGGGTTGTGATTTGTGAACAAGTGCAACGCACATGACTGTGGACAAGACGCGTTCGGTTTTCTCATCCACGAGTGTGACATCGGCTAATTGGATCAAAGCAACCGCGATGGCCGAGTCGATAGTGATGACGCAGCCCTCGAGCACCTGTTCAGTCGCGTTTCTTGCGCGTTCGTGAGCTTTCAGTTTGCGGCGCAGTGCACTAACATCGACATCTACTTTGAGCGTTTTGATGCGCATTGCCATGATCGTCATGAGACATCGACATAGGGATTGTCGCATGTCAACATCGCCGTGTACTTCTTGTTTCAGCTTTCGTGCATCAAGTGCACGAAGGGCAAGGTTTGATAGCGTTGTCTCGAGGTACGCCATTTGAGGAAGGCACGTCGAGCATCGTCTTTTGGCAATGTGGTCAATCAAGAATGCGACGAGAGTGGGCGCTTGTGCAGGTGTGCAAAAGACTTCTGCGGCTAAAGAACACACTTTGTTTGGATCGTTTGCTTGCGTCAAAGCGCGTTCCAGGGCCGAGAGCGCATCTTTAACCCTGTATCCATTCCTCGTGAGGTGGTGCGTCATTGTTCTACTTTTCTGAGCCTATTGTCTACTCTCAATGTCAGCAAATTGTTGCGTGCGTGCGTGCGCGCGCGTCAGGTGCAATCACGATTTTTTGTAGATTTACATGCATACAGATCCATATACCACAAGACACACACGATGAATATGATGAATCTGATGCGTCCAGAGGACAACAATTTCACGTTGAACACGACATCGGTGGTCATCGATAGTCGCGATCGCGATCTGCACTTGTACCCGAATCCAGCACGGTATGATGTGACGCTTGATGAGGAGATCGAAGATGTGACGAGCGTCGAGTTGATGTGTGCGGATGTGCCGATGGTTTCACACACGGTAAGCACTAGAAACAACGTGATCAATATTGCATCCTTTGACGGCAGTAGCACAACGGCTTCGGCACAGATAGATATTGGTACGTACACAAAGGAAGAGCTCGCGGTGGCGGTTGAACAAGCGTTAAACAGCGCGGTGGGGTCTGTTGCGTTTGCAGTTCGCTATCACACGCGTCTAGATAACTATGAAGTGTATAGCGATAGAGCGTTTACGTTGAGCTTTGGTACACAGACGTCTTCAAATGTAGTTGCGTACAACCCTCGCACGGCAGCGAGACTGCTTGGTTTTGGGCCCAAGCAATACGCAAGTTCCCCGTTGCTTGCGCCGCCGCCATCGCCGATTTCCGTGACGTATGTGAATACGCTGCGCGCTCCACATCGTTGCGATCTCGAGACTGACAGGTACGCAGTGCTTCACATAGAGCCAGCGTATGTCAACTACAGTTCGGTCAACAACACCGTCTTGAACAAGAGCTTTGCAATCTTGCCGCGCTCTACAAACGCTGTGAATTTGCGCGTCGATGAATCGCGTATGAAGACGTTCAAGCCGCCATTGGCAAAGTTTTCAAAGATGCGTGTGACGTTTTACGATCCACAAGGCGAGTTGTATGATTTCCACAATCGCGACCATCGCCTAGAGTTTCGATTCACTGTCATTCGTCAGAAAAAGTATACCCAACAACAGATATTCGTGCCGTTCGAGGGCACGATCAGCGATCGGTAGTGCCAAGAGAGGAGGATGTAGCCAAAAATGCGTGAACGTTAGACACGAAACGAGCAAGCTTGAGCGCGTCCTTGTCCAACCGAGTTAGGTGCATGTGCATGCGTGCGATTTGCGTGATGTTTGTACAGAGCAGGGACGCATCATGCATGCGCGTGTAGAATCCTGGATAATCGACTCCAAGTACTTCTTCGACAGCCGGTAGCCGATTGACGATGATGGGTGTATTGCGAGCGACGCATTCGAGGACTGTATTCACAGCAGATGCGTCGACAAGGTTTAGGAATACGACGCTATTCGTGAGCATCACATCGTAAGCGTTGTTATCGAGCATAGGTATAACTTGGACTGACTTTTCGTTGCGTTCAAGCATTTCTAACATCCCTTGAACGAATTTATTCACGCTCTTGTGATCTTTTTGGTTTCGCACCGTGTCTTTGATGGCGTCCATATACGCTGAAGATGGCGGTTTGTACAGAGTCATGTCCCGACCGTGTAACGTGCATTTTTGTATAGGTACGCCATCATGAAATTCGCCTGCGGTTTCGAGTTCATAAATTGCGTATGGGTTGCGCAGCCATGCACCAATGTGCACGATTTTACGTGGGTATGACTTGATGAATTTATCGATGCTAAACATAGAGTCTTCGGTTGGTTGAAACTCGGTAGGATGAAGCACGGCGTGTACGGGGACATCTGGGTGGCCACGTGCCACTAGGCCCGCTTTCAGACGCGTTGCCAGATCAGTGCTAAGGGCGAACAGACACACGCAATGAGGCAGCGAGTCCAAGAACGCGCGGGAGTCTAGAAGCTTCACGCAATTGTATTCGCTGTGTGTCTCGTCAAAGGTGTGATGGATGACGCCGGTCCAGGGGCGGGTGTAGGGGATTTTTCCGATGGCGAGGAGAATCTTCTGGGCCCAGTGGAATGTACGATCGACGTATGAATCCATGATGATGGCAGGTGACGAGGTCTTTTGAGTATTGTTTTCCAGTGCCATCAATCCTGACAGTACATACGACCATCCGGACCTGTGGTAGGCACGCAATGAAGGCTGTGGAATATACGACAAGTCAATTGATATGCTCAATCGCGGAGGCAATACCGCTCTGATTTCACCATGGAGTTGTTGATGTTGTTGTCGTTCTTCTTCTTTGACACACAACAATGACGATGAAGAAGCTGTTGCATCAAAGTCTTTGCAAATGTACAAGAACTCTGGGTCCAAGCTTTTTAGAGTTGGCTCTACCGATTTGTTGTCGAGTTTTTCAAGGAGACCCCACATATACGATGAACTGACGTCGCCCGTTGCCGCAAAGCAGGTGGCTCGAGCAACAGTCTCATTGTCAACATAATCGTTTTGCTGGAGGAGTGCATTGAACGTATTTGCGAGGATCGTACGTCTGTGTTCAATGCTGTCTTTTTGGTTTGGGGACAACTTTTCATGTGGATTCTTGACCGCTGTCGTCAATGTGTCGGTGATTTTGTATAGCGCATTTTCGATGATCGATCTGGAAGGTAAACGGGCTTGACAATCCGTGTGATCGGCGAAGAACGTTGTCATCAATACGTCAAGATTCAACTCGTCAAATGCATCCGCGATTGGAACGCCGTAATCGTCTGTAGGAAGCCGGGACGAAAAGCTTGATATATCGTCTTTTTCGGTGGACAAGTCCGCAAGAAGGCGTTGCATTTTCTGGGTGGTGTAGACGCAGTAAAAGGGGATTTGTGCGAGGATCGCATACACCGCCGAGTGGTATCGCATACATATTGCGCCATCCATGCTAGACATAAGAGACTGCATGAGTTCCACGGTATTGCACGCGTTCGCGTCGACTAGAACGACATTTTCAAGGGCAATATGCTCCAAGAGCATGGCGTTTAACACGAGATCCGACTCTTTGTGGTTGTGCAAATGGGTGTTGAATGGCACAAGATGAATCACGACGCGTTTATTGAGCGTGGTTGTGAGGGACACGACAGTCGACCGTATGGCGCGCGCAATACCTTTGACTAGATCGGAACGCGAGTTGAAAACGGGCTGCGCCAAACACACGGCAAGGTTGTAGCAGGTATCGTCATTCTTTGTCAAAGGCAACGCCGGAGCAGCGCTCAGAGACAGTGCGAACGCGAGGTCAGGCATGACCGTCACCCTGGAAGAAGAAGTTGAACCGACAATCACATCTTTGCACGTTGACGATCGAACAAACAGGTGGTCGAAAATTCTTGCGAGCGGTGCATCATCTTTGTACGCGATCCCTACGGATATTGCGTAACATGGCTTTAATGTCAACAATGACGAGAAGCGCATGAGCTTGCGAATAAAGTAGTCGTTGATGATATCGCCCCCTCCACACACGATGACGTCTGCATCTTTGACGTGTGATTCTGTGAGGTCGTCCATGGACACGAATGTGACCAACGCATGGCTACCAAGCAACTCTGAGAATACATGCACATAGGTGTCATCGCCGAGGTTATGACGGAAGAAAAAGCCGAGAATCAAGATGCGTTTGTGAAAAGACGATGAAGATGATGATGATAGTATTAGGGATGTCATGTCCAAAATGTGTTATGATTTACTTATTAACCGACATCGACAAAATCAGTTGGATTAACCCTATTTTTTACCCGTGAGTCACTTGTAAATCACCGGAACGTTTATAGGTGTCATACTCGTACAAGGTGCCCGTTTGTTTATCGAGCAAAACTTTTTTGCCTTGATCATCAATTGCCACAACGAGGTCCAGGATGGAAGTATTTTTGTTCGGTTGTTTTTTGTTTGATTGTTGTTGTGCATCTGCGATATCGTCCTCGACAAGAATGCGATGACGTGGCGCACCGATGGACTTGCTTGGGTCATCGACGAAACACTTTGTTCGCCCACCGTGTGCGGCAGAGTGAAGACGACAGTCGACCGCGGATCTTCGCATGACGTTGAGGATTGCATCGATGGTAGCTTTTTTCCGTCGCGCCACATTTAGAACGAATTGATCTGAAGTCGTACAGTTGTCTTTCATGCGAATGGTTGCATTGTTATCACATTGTGCTTTTGTGAAGCTCGAAATATACATGTATATATTTACGATCCTCTCGGCATGTGGCAGCGCCACATGCGATCCTGCGCGCACAGCCCTGCCAATGACTTGATCGATGCGGTTCATGTGCCAGAACGGTTCCATCAGGTGCACCTCGCGAACGTTTCGCAGGCTCAGACCCTCTGAACCGCTGGGGGGCAGCAATAGAACACGTGCAACGGCGCCGTGTGTGTTGTCCAGAGCATCATTGTAAAGGGCGGACAATGAAGCGCGTGCTCCTTGCGGAAGGCTGTTTGGATCAGAATTGAAAGCATTGAGCAACGCGACGCCGACGTCTTCGTTATCGGCTTTGTCATAGATGATAAACACGCGTTTGCTAGCGATGCTCGCCTTGACATTAGCACCTTCCATTTTGAATATTGCGTGTCCCGCATCGTTAGACCAATCAACATACAAGCGCGCCCAACCGTTGACAAGCAACGCGTTTGAAAAAATGTTGATGCCTTCTACGCGTCTGAATGCAGAGTAAACGATGGAGAGCAGTTGCTTGTCTTCGAGATGCCGGATTATTGTGTCAAATTTTGGCGAGTGGTCCTTGAGTGCGCCGTTCACATGCAACGCGGTCTTGTCTTGAGCTGTCGCTGAGATGGCCTTGTCAAGCGCGGTCAAATATTGACGTTGGACAGATTCTGTGTTCGTCACTGTTGCATCATCATCATCAGTTGTTGCATCATCAATCATCTTGCGCATGTCTGCAGGGTATGGTCGTTGGATGCCTTCTGGGAAGACAAAGTTGCACAACGAACGACTGTAGGCGCGGTAGATTTGAGATGTGTCATTGCCGTCTCCTGCTGCCCCCCCTGGATTTCGCTTCGCAAACCTGCGAGCCGTTTCTTCGCGCTTTCGCTCGATGTCGCGTTTGATGCTATACTCAGTAAATTGTCGCGCAGACATGGGCACGGTCACAATTTGTGTCCTCGTCACGCGTGGGTACAATGCTGGATTGTAAGCGCTGTAGAACGATACGCATCCAATGACCCGTCGTTCTAGGACGTCCGCATTGATGATATCTAGCTGTGGTGGAGCGCCGGATGCGGTATCATCATTTTCACTACGACGAACGAAGAATTCATTAAAGGCATCCACTTCGACAGGGAGAGACAAGCGCTTGGTGAGCACCGCATTGTTAATGCTGACATGCTTGGAGACCTCATCCTTCAAGGCTGCTACAATATTTTTCATGGCCGTCGCGGCGTCTTCTACGACATCATCATGTGACTTGACGACGTATCCCATTTTACCAGGGACTTTTGCGAAGCCTTTGGGCAGGAGCTTGACGCGCAAGAGCAGGGAGTCTTCCGAGAGTTCCGCGTGATCAACGCCCGGCAGATTTGCAATATCATCTAGCAAACGGTTTTGCGAGAAGGCTTTGCCAGGGTTGAACGTGATGTTGACAATCGATGTGTATCCATATGCAAGATCGATGAGATATGCGAGCTCCATGGGACGATTGATGAGGGGCGTTCCGGACAAGAGGATCACTTTGCATGATTGAGAATCCATAATGCGTTGATATACGGCCGTGAGGAGGCCGTTGTGTGAAACGCGCGATACAAAATTGTGCGCTTCATCGATGATCAACACCGAATTATCAAACATGTTCACCTGGCCCGTCGTCATCTCATGCACGCGCTTGGAGGTCACGCCATTGTAACTGATAAAACTGTACCTACTTTTGATTCTCGCGGAGAGCATAGATTGAATGGCGTCCTGATCGGCAGCGGATAGATCATCATAGTGCACTCCATTGTCAGCGTTTGCCAACCAGGATCCGTCCTTTTGCTTCTTCCAAGCTTGTTTGGGATCTACGTCCATTGCGCCACATTTTTTGATTTCCTCGATATAGTTGCGTTTAAGCGATGCGGGAGTCATGATGATGATCTTTCTTCCAGCATCGGTGCTGAGCGCTTCGGCGGCCGCAATGGATGCACAAGACTTACCGACGCCGAGTCCATGGAACAGAACAATGCCTCGATACGGAGAGTTTGACTGCAAATAATCACGTACAAACCGTTGTTGTACGAACAATTGTTGCACGGTTGCTGCTGCTGTCTTTGATGAATTCTTCTTTGCGGTCTTGCCCTGTTGTTTTTGCATGGCTATGGAGTCGTCTGGGTACTTGAACGTGTCGTGGACCCAGCTTACAAATCCGACGCGATCTGGAAGCATCCATTGCGATGGAGAAATTTCCACTGGGTGTTTTGCCATATTTTTTCGTATACACACACACACGCACGTGCCAATAATAGGTCCACATATTTTTTGTCGTTTCAATGAGTGTCAGTATTTTGTGACATCATTGCAAATACACACATTATTAGAGTAACACTAAAGTAGAACAGCAACCATGGACCAGTATATGAGCGTTGATAACTTGAAGATGTGTGAGACGATCTTTAAAAAGTACATGCAGGACAAGTACAAACTACATATGCCAGCGGAGAGCAATGCGCGTGTTCGCCGTATCTTGTACAATATCATGCAGGACTTTCGCGTGAATCCTCACCCAGAACCCTTGACTCTGCGACAACTGAACGATTTGACGTTAAATCTTGCACGTGACGCCTATCTTTCACAAAACGAATCGAAGATCTCAAAGCATCAGCAACAACATCAGCAACAACATCAGCAACAACATCAGCAACAACATCAACGCGCGCAAGGTGGTGGTGCCGATGCGATATTGTTGCGTGAAACACAATTGTATGGCGACAGGCCATTGCCGATGATAAGCGGGATGATCCCGCACACGAGCGAACCCCGGCGCAACGAGTCCGAACGCATTCAACAGACGTTTGAGCGGATGGTGAGCGAACGAGATCCCGAGGCTGCAAACAACGCAAAGCAAGCAATGAACGCCATGAATTCAATGGAATCTACCAAGGTGGAGAAGATGGACATGGACGAGGTCCAACGTTTGATGAGTAGCTTGGAGCGTGAGCGTGATGCGATGTTTGCGGATTCGACACCACCACCTCAAGGTTCTTTGCAAACACAAACAGTAGACGTGGCCGATCGTGAAACCTTCATTGTGCCGCCATCAGATGCCGCCATCATGTTTAGAAAACAACTGGAAGAGGACGACGCCCGTGCAGCGCGAGCCGCGGAGCAGGTCGCGAACAAGACCATGCCCATCATATCCCAACACACGTTGGACGTCGAGCCTATGCGAAACGCGGCTTTGGCGGCAGCTGTGCAGAGCCCCCCCGCTAGCCGGCGACTAGTCCAGAAGTTCGTTTCCATAAACTCGTTTGATCGCCATTGGATCCACGATCCGTTTCGCTACGCTTATACAGTATGGTTTTCAGGATATGGTCAAAGCGACGGCAGGAATCGTTACAAGAGCGTTAGGGAGCTGGCGGTAACGCGGTTGGTCATTCCCATGGAGGTCAACGAGAAGCCATCATTGTCGCTAACGACGCTTGCAATGACAAACACATCTTCACAAAATGACTATGCATTCAACCACGCCTACCTGATGGTATGTATTGATGGTTTTGATGATGTGTACGACGGTACAAACGATCGAGTGCGTCGTGCATTTTGCATGATGGTATTTGACAAGGCATATCGCGCGCCCAACGGGCGTGGGTACTTGGTGTTGCAGCCTGCGCAAGCGGAACGAAAGTTGTTTTACCCGGCTCCATTGAGCGATTTGCGAAGCCTGAAGATTTCGATCGTAAAGCCAAACGGAGCAATCGTGAGCAACAATACAGACGATTATGGTATCTCTAAGTTTGAGCACGAGAGCTACAATCCCAATCACTTGCGCGTGGTCTTGGACAAGTATTTTGATAAAAAAGAGTTTTTCATCGGTGACACAGTTTTATTCCGCGACTACAAGGCGCATACTCATGCGGATTGTTGCGGTATCGTACCTGTAGATGCGGGCTCCATCCAGCTGTTGAACGAATTCATCAATCGTCCAGAGGGTCACGAAATTGCAGAGTTGGGGCAGCCGAACGAGAACGGTTTTTTCCGTACATTTTTCATCATGGCACCAGGGTACTTGGACAAAAATGCAGGGAGGTTGGTCGTCGACACACGTATCATAACCGCGCTGCTTGCATTCAACGATCAGCAAGAGACGCATGCCAATCCTTCTTTGTATGATGGCCAACGGACGAACAATGGTGGCGTTTGCAATATGTCGCTGCAAAATTCCTTGACATTGACGTTGAGACATGAGGTCGCAGACGGTCCCGTTGCAGATGCAGAGCGGTTTCCACCGTATTGAAGAGTGTGCGTCAAGTGAAGAAGATTAAATGTAGACAAAACATTAGTGAGCATTCGAGTGAGTATTCGAGTGAGTATTTGAGTGAGTATTCGAGTGAGTATTCGAGTGAGCATATGACATCATCCATCACCGATGAGCTCCTGGTGGACATGATAGTAAATGCACGCAAGATACGGCGTGAGGAACCTCCATCATCAACGAACAAGGCAAACCTAAAGTCTACCAGACTGGATGCAGTTCTTGCTCAACATGCCAAGGATGTTCGTGCTAATCTAGACATTCAACGCAACATTGACGAGTATGCAGAGCATGTCGGCGATGTACTGGCTGCATCACTGCGAGACTTTGCGAAGAAAGTAAAGTTAGACTGATTGATGTGGACTGATGGATGTGGATTGATAGATTTAGGATGGCGGGCGGAAGAAGATGTACCGTAGTTTATGGATGAGGTCATCATGACCCATGGCCTGTACAACATCTGGTATTTTCATTTTATCAGACATGCAACAGATTAGGAAGTACATTGCGAACACGCCGCATTCTGTATTCTTGTACTGTCTTTTTTCCACGCGGTTCGTGATGGGCACTTGTGTGATCTTCTTTCCAGACATTGCTGCGATTTGTGCCGCGATGCGCGCTTGGAAGCGCTCGACCTCGGAGGGCGCTTTCTTTCCCACGGAATCAAAATAGTGAACGCCAAAGTTGGGAGATGTGGTGTCAGAATTTCCGTACACGGCGACCCAATGAGACCCTCGTTGGTCGTGTTTGTCGAGATTGAGCACCGCACCGAATTGTGTTTTCCTTTCCGTATTGTGAAGCTTTGCCACGGAGAGGTTGCACATTTCATCTGCAATGCATCCGCCAAACAAAGTGCGCGTGTCAAAGTCGATTGGAAACACGCCTAGGAACTTGAATTTGGGATAGGCATATTGATACTGCGTCATGACGCGTTCGATGTCTTCTGTGCTGAGCCAAGCGCGCGAGTTTGCGAGCCAAGCGCGCGGCATTTCGGGCCTGAACGCTGCCTTTAGCTGCATTGTTGAGGCCAACCAAGGTTTCTTCAGCCATTGAGCATCATCGCGAGTGCCGATTCTGAGGGCTAAAGCGTCATGAAGCGCGCCGGACGCAGCGTGTTCAATCGTCATAAGACGAGATGGCACGCGTTGATTCGATGCGACTGCACCGTTGTACTTTTTTGCAACGGTGAGCAGCTCGTCGGGTGAAAAGCAGGTGCCTGAATTGAGGTACCATGAGTATCGCGTAGGGGCGCAATGACTTGGTTTGTCGGTGATCATCATGACCGTGTCTTTGAGATAAACTAAGAAACGATGATAACATGCATGGATTTTTTATTCGTCAACTTGATTCATCAATTTGAGCACACATAGTTTTTTTTAAGAAGCTTAAGAACGTGGCGTTAAACCATCATAGACGTTCGATGTATAATCATTATAGCGATTATGCGTGTTAAGTGCGAGACGAGCCGGTTCAAAAAAGATCACAAGCTATATTTATGCACAGAATGTCCGGCGGCGGCGGGCTGCCTGCCGAAGTGACATCAAATGCTAATCTACCGTCGTCGTCATCATCATCACGAGCGATGATGATCAGGGATGATAGTGACGAAGAAGAGGAGCATTTGTATACGTTTTTGCTCGGGTGCAAAGTGGACAGGGGGTGTGAGCACACGCATACGAGTTTTCAGCGTCCCATGGGGACGTTTTATGTGCCGTCATCCCACACAGATCAATTCATGCAGTTGTACATCCATGCGTTATCTCGTGGTGAAGATTTGTACTTGACGGAGAGGCATCGTCATCTATCTCCGTTGTTAATTGACTTGGATTTTAGGTTTAGGGATGATGCAGCGGAGCCACACGATGCGACCATGCGTAGAAGATACACATTAGAGCACCTCAAGAGCATCGTGTATGTGTATGGGACCGTTCTCCAAAGCGTCATAAGTGTATCAGACCACATTGATTTTTACGTAATGGAGAAGACACGACCATCGCGCGTATCAACCGATGCAACACTGATCAAGGACGGAATCCACATTGTATGCCCCGGTGTTGTGACGCGAGCGAGTGTACAGTACCTCGTTCGTCGTCGCGCTATGCCATTGTTGGCGGAAGCGTTGTCAGATCTGCGATGCGTCAATTCAATAGAGGACATCGTCGATGAAGCCGTGATTGAGCGCAACAATTGGTTGATGTACGGGTCGAAAAAGCCTGGTGGCGAGGCGTACAAGGTGACACATGCGTTGAGGTTCACAGCAGAGACTGATGTGAAGCCATTCGTTTTGAACAAGACGGACAGTGAATTAGTGCAGTTGTTATCGATCCGCAACAAGTACGACGAGGCGGTCATCATCGAGAGTGCGATGGCGGATGTGTCCGTGGAGCAGAGTCGGATGGATGAGCGCCAACGCCGCCGGGAGACCGTACTGCTTGCCGCGCCGACGGAGCGCTCTAATACGTGTCCAAACAAGGAGACCGTGGAACGTTTGGTCGATATACTGTCGTCAGACCGAGCCGATGCATACGATTTGTGGATACGTCTAGGGTTTTGTCTTAGAAACATAGACCATCGCTTGCTCTCCAAATGGGTCGAATTTTCAAAAAAGTCGACCAAGTACAAAGAGGGAGAATGCGAACGCATATGGAATCACATGCGTCCAGGAGGGCTGGGTATCGGAACGCTCAATATGTGGGCGCGTCTAGACAATCCTGATGCGTACCGGCAGATAGTTAGATCAGACTTGTTGAAGCTCATCAAGATTTCGCTCAACGGCACACATCATGATGTAGCAAAGGTGGTATACCACATGTACAAGTACGACTATGTATGTGCATCTATACGCAATAAATGTTGGTACGAGTTCCGCGACCATAGGTGGCGACAATCGGATTGCGCGTACACATTGCGGATGAAGATGAGCACCGACATTGTGCGCGAGTACAATGACGTCTTGCACGGTGAGTCGATAACGAGTGATGAGGATCGCAAGAAATTGTCCAACATAATGCTCAAGCTGAAAACAACGAGTTTCAAGGACAACGTGATGAAAGAGTGTGGAGAGTTGTTCTACCACGAAAAGTTCGAAGAAAAGCTCGACAGCAATTGCCATCTGATTGGCTTTGAGAACGGCGTGTACGATTTGGACGCACACGAGTTTAGAGAGGGGCGTCCGGATGATTTCATGAGTTATTCGACAGGCATAAACTATTGTGCCTATGATGCAGAGCATCCAGCCGTGCAACAGATCATGGAGTTTTTGAGCAAGGTCTTGCCAAACGACGCCGTTCGAAGCTACGTACTGCGCGTGCTTGCGGGCGCGCTCAACGGGAACGTTAGAGATGAGCGATTTCACGTGTGGACGGGCAGCGGGTCGAACGGAAAGTCAAAGACTATAGAGTTGTTTGAAAAGGCCTTTGGGGAATACTGTTGCAAGTTTCCGGTGACGCTTCTCACGCAAAAGCGTGCGGCATCCAACGCTGCCAACAGCGAGATTGCGCGGGCCAAAGGCAAGCGTTTTGGAGTGTTGCAGGAGCCGAGCGAGGACGAAAAGCTCAACATTGGCTTGATGAAGGAGCTTACGGGCGGCGATCGCATCATGACGCGCAAGTTGTATTCAGAGCCCCAAGAATGGAAGCCCCAATGGACGTTGGCATTGCTGTGCAATCACTTGCCCAACGTGCCGTCTGACGATGGCGGCACATGGCGGCGCATTCGCGTGGTCGAGTTCAACAGCAAGTTTGTCGAGACGCCCAATCCGGACAAGCCCAACGAATTCGCCATGGACACGGACATTTCAACCAAGTTTGAGCAGTGGAAGGAAGTGTTCATGTCCATGTTGATAGAGCAATACAAGATGTATGCGGGTAAACGCATGGTGGATCCTCAAGAAGTCACCGCGTGCACGCGCGAGTACCAGAAGAACAACGATCACATGGCGGATTTTGTGGATACATGTTTGGTGCGAACGCAAGACGAAGGTGCATCCGTCAGCGTTGTTGATGTATTTCAGGAGCTTAAAGACTGGATTCGAGAGGACAACATACCGTGCAAAGTGCCAAAGAAGAAAGACCTGACATCCTATTTGGACAAGAACATTGGTCGTGCGTGTCAGTGTGGCGGACGGCTCGCATACAAGGGATACACGATTCGAGACCGCGGTAACACGACTCTCGGTCATGATGACGACTAGTAATACTACAATGTCGCGTTCCAAGATTCGCCACATCAACCAATTGTCTAATTTTTTAAAGGAAAGGCATCCCATGAACGTGTTGATGCCGCTAGCACCCGGAAAAAAGTACCCAATGTTTCCACACCGCACGCCTGGTGCGTGGACGTGGAAATCGTTCGACGACTGGTTTGCACAACATCAAAAGCAAGGCGACTATGATGTGGGCATATTGCTACACGACTTGTGCGTTATCGACGTGGACGATATTGATCAGGCAGCTGCCTTGGAGCGTGCGTTTCCGATTCTCAAGGAAGTCCCCACAGTTTCAACGCAGAAAGGGTTTCACTATTTCTTTGAGCGATCGACCATGTGCGACATGTACGGCTATTATGATGCGCGCTCGCCGCGATGTGCACATGTAGACTTCAAGACGCGGTGCAACACAGGTACCGCCGGCGTGATTGTTGCGTATCCGAGCCTGAACAAGCAGTGGCTAAGGACTCCGTGGTCTTTGCAGGCCAGAATCCAACCCATACCGGACGCGTTGCTAGAGCATGTGGCCACGCCTCGGTACTCTCGTGACGTGCGTCAACGATTGACATTGCGTTTTGTGGATGACAACGACAACGAAGTGACGACGGACACTCCGATGCTACGACACATGACATACATCGAAGGTTTCATGGAGGAGTCTTTGGCGGCGGTCGCTGAGAACGTCATGCTCGTGCCTCATATGACGGTAGACACGTTCAACGAGCTTGTATCGATATGTGAACGCGGTAGCATTCGTCGATTGCTCACCGCCAAAGATGTCACCAACATCCGCCGAGCAGCAGACTATTTGGGCGTGCCTTTGCGCTTTCTATCCAGCCTTTCTGCACCCTTTGGATCGTTGTACCGCTACCTGGACATGGCAACCGTGGACGAGGAATGGGCGACAGCTGCGCTTGACGACAGTTTGATCGACATCGATACCACGACTGTTTGCGTTCCGATAGAGCCTTGCAACGATCAGCGATTTCTTCTATACGATCAAATGTCGATGATGCGTACGTCAACGATGCGCAATCAAGCTGTGTTTTTTCCAAACCTGGATGCGTCGATAAGATCGCGTCTTCCATCATGGGTTCGACGCGCGCTTCAAGAGTTTCCTGGCGAGCTATACTTGTGTGGTGGCGCAGCGTTGCACGCCGTCGCGCGTTTGTTGAAGCCAGACGATCGTATGGACTACGACTTGTTTATCGCTGGATCATCCGTCGACCGCGCCAACGAGATTCTCGCGACTCTGACAGCTTACGATCACACGTCTATTGTGTACAACTCGCCGACCGCTATTACCTTTAATGTGCGGGATGATTCTTATTCATCTCCATCTCCTTCTTCATCATCCGACGGAATCATCATTCAGGTTATAACACGCTTGTTTGGGACCTTGGATGAAGTGCTAAATTGTTTTGATCTGGCACCGAGCAAGGTGGGAATATCGTGGTCGACCATGCTCGGAACATTTGACGTCAAGTGCACTCGCAGCTTCACAGCGTCCCTTCGGAGGATGGCGTGCTGGATTTCGCCAGAGCTCAACAGGACGTGGTCGTGGTCGAGCGGAGTGCGTGCCTTCAAGTACTATGCCAAGGGTTTTGAAGTTTTTTTTCCAGGACTTCGTCGCAGTGCCATAGGGCGCTCGCTAGCTTCTGTATTGGAAGCACCAAACTCGCTCAACATGGCCAAATGCGAAGGCGTTGCTTCGGTGTTGGGCATGGAGGCGTGGCTGCGAGCGCGTGTGATTCGTCAACATGCGCCGCAACGTTTGACGCCAGAGGACGTCAGGCACATGGTGTACAAGACGCGGAAATTTACTGGATGGAACACATCCGACTATGGATTAATTGAAAAACTTTCAGGTCGTTTTGTGTATACCCTGCGGAAGATTAGCATGCTGTGTGGTATCACGAACAACAATCAAGAGCGTCGCATTGTCAATGCACTTGATCCGATGTCGGACGAGGCTAGGGTGAACTGGATAACCACTGAGGAGGGAATCGTGCGTATCTTTCGTCGATCCCCGGCTCTGTTGCACGTACTGTACGCATACGATCCTGATACAGAGTCGGGACGTTCGCTGCAAGACGATATGCATGGACTCTTGACCACATCATCACCACCACGTTACAGTTCGCAATGAACATGCCAAAAAAAACGATGAATGAAGGTGCTTGTAATGCGCGCGTCTTTTCTTGCAGATAACGTGAGTGAACACACGTCCATGTCCATGATACACGCTTGTTGGACGATGGATGATTTGACGGAATCTGGAACCTCTTTGTGATTCACAATGTATTGAACAAAGCTTTTGGTTTTTGCAATACGATGGTCATGTTGTTGATGTTGGGATAACGACGTGGGCGATGCCAAGAATGTTGCAATGGCCTTTCGAAAAGCATGATCGGTCAATTTGGGTTGTGCGAGGAGTATAATGAGCGCATCGCATTGTTGCGTGTCCACAAGCGCGTTATCCTTGTGCGTTGAAGAATACAACATGGTGATCGCGTCCGTAGCACTCGCAACATCCAAGTGCGCCACCGCAATGCGACAGCTCGCCAAGGCGATGGCGCGAAGATGTTCGTTCTCCGCCGACAGTTTTGAGCCCATGGCGTTACAGTTTACGATTGTGCATCGACTGATGATGGCAGCCTCTACGCCCATGGGTGCAAACGCCGTGAGGATGAAAAGGGTAGACACCGACCTAGTTTCGATGATTTTTCGCAAAGCCAGTTGACACATCGTCGATGCAATGTCTGCGTTTGCAATGATGATGACCCGTCGTTGCTTGTCACTTGTCGCGGCCACACTGCGGGTTGCCGCGATCGTTTGAATATCCTTGCAAATGAGTTGCATGTCGATGGTTTCGTCTCCCGTCATGAAGAACGCCATGGCGATGTCATTACTGCTTATGTGAGCATTTGATGTAATGCGCATAGGCCCGCACGACTTGTCGAAGCGCCGCAAGAGGTTAGTGAGGTGAAACGCGACAAGGGCTCCGTTTCTGGCGTACATGAGAAGGTTAGGGCCTTCATTGAGGATTTCCTCGGACGACGTCTCGTGAATCAACCGTGTTACGATTGGGCGCACAAAACCAGGAGTGCCATGGTATAATTGGTGGCTCGTCATCATGGTATGGTGTGTATGTATATACCATTGTGTATAAAGCATGAGTTGTTGCCCATAACTTTATATGTGAACACCACGACCACGGCACCACAACTACGGCATTGATCAATACAAGATAATGGTGTTGTCAACGTCATCATCATCATCATCATCATCATACCTGAAACTCCAAGTGTGTGCGACGTTGTTGGGCATCGATATTGATAATGGTCACGTACCGTCTCAAGACATCCTCAAGGCGGCGTACCATAAGGCATTGCTACGCGATCATCCGGACAAGGGTGGGAGCCAAGAAAGCTTCTTGTGCATGCGGGGAGCCTTTGATGCCGTCAAGGATTACATTGATAACGACGGTAAATTGACGTCTATTGGCGAGCGCGCCGTCAAGATTGGTTGTGAACACCCATACATCTCGTGCGTACTCAACATGTTTGCGTTAGATTGTTTGCTCAATGTTCACATGCGTACGGGTTGTGCACCAACGTTGTACGTGCCATTGCAAGTCACATTGGAAGACGTATATTGTAGACGCATCAAGAAAATTGTCGTCACTGCTTGTCGTCGCGTTGTGCAAACATCCGAGCACAATGCAGGAAAAAACACGATTCGTGAAAATGACTTGGACAGTTTAGATGCGTGTGAAGATGCGTGTGAAGACGATGATATTTCATGGACATATCATCGCGTAGTGTTGTATGTACCTCTGGATGCTGACGCTATCAGTGAATCGGTGTACACTTTTCACGGCATGGGACACGATTCATTTTTTGCACCGTCTGAAGGTCGTGGCGATATCATGGTAGAATTGAGCGTAGCGCCTCATGACGTGTTCGAAATAGATGAGGTCATCAACACATCGGATCTGCATGCGAGCATAAATGTGTCAATTCGGGACTATTACTATGGTCGCCGCATTGTCTTGCCCGCATTGGATGGCGATTCTGCCAACGATATAGTCGTAGATTATATTGGCAATCGGGATCAGCGTGTCAATTTATTCCGCGGGATGGGTCTGCCACGCAGATCCCAAACTGGAGACTCTGAGGAACGCGGTGATATATACGTATTCTGCAATGTGTCTCTACCCGAAATCCCAGCAACCACGCTGCAGAAGATGCACGTGCGTCTCTTTTTCGAGATGCTGTTTGGAATGTTTTGAGTTTACAAACACATTGAGGGTGTAAAAAATGAATATGATGATAAGCTTCGATATCTCACAAGATTCATAAGATTCACAAGATTCAAACATTCACAAGACTCATATGCACAAGACTCATGAACAAGTAGTAGAAGAGATTCATTACGCAGCCACCACGGGTGCCGGTGCCGCCTTGACAAAGTGATGCTTTAGCTTGCTCTGCAGGTTAAAGTATGTGACCTCGCCGGGAGCAAGGATCTTCTGAAGTTCGTCGTTAGGAAGGATGCGGCGCTTGTCCTTCTCATCCTGTAGCTTCAGGTCCTTGATGTAGCCGTTCAGCAGACGAGTGACATCCGTGCGCGCCATCTCCGTGCCGTGGGGGACCTTGAGGAAGTCACATAGCTCGTCTGAGAGCTTTGTTGGCTTGGCAAAGCCGCTGGGGCTACGCTTGGCCGCACCCTCGGGCTTGACCTTCTTCTCTTTCTTGCTGAGGAGCTTGGCAGACGCCTGCTCAACCTTGATCTTCTCCTTCTGCAGGCGGACAAACTCCTTCTGCAGAAGACGGACCTGTGTCGCAAGTTCCTTGCTTGCATTCGAGATGATCAGCAGCTTCTCTAGCAGACCATCAAACTTGGTCGCATCGATGGGAGCAGTGGCGACTGCCTCTGTCGCGGTCTCGACGACAGGCTCCGTTGCAACGGGTGCTACCTCGACAACGGGTTCCTCAACAGCGGGAGAGGGAGTGGGGGCAGCAGGAGCGGCAGATTTCTTGGCAGGCATATTTGAGTTGTTGATTTCTGAGAGTGTGGATTGTTCAAAGAGGTGAAGACTGAAGACTGGATCGTCTCGTTGTTGGTGTAATACTATATAGTATCACCAAATCCTTATATATGTATATGTACGTGCGCTCGGGCGCCATGTCAAACTATGCAACAAGCTCGCCAAGTTGCATAACCGACATTCTGGCGGACAGCAGCTCCTTGTTGTTCTCCAACGTGTATTGACGTCTTTGTGAATCGACTGTGAAACACCTTGCGTATGCACTTGAACCTAAAGCGGTGAGGAGCGCGTGCACGAACTGTGTAGCATCGTCGTCGTTTCTAATGCCATGCCGTGGACATTGTCGCAAGGCATCGCCATTTGAAACCAACAACCCTGCTTTTGCAAAGTAGTACGCGAAAACCGGAGTACCTTCACGCAACGTCCTGTTTGCGCCTTGCCACTCGCGCCAAACGTCGCGCATGACTTTGATGGCGCGAGCTACTTGTTGTGAGATAAGTCTCGCTACAGGCTTGTGGGTTATGTGTGCAGCGCATACTGCATAGCACAACACCGCATAGGCTTCAACGTACGCCTCGCCCAGACACAAATTATTTGAATCGACATGCGCTTGACTTTTAATGTGTCGGCTGACGTGCGGTGCGCGGCGCATGTACGTGGGCATATGCGCATCTGCACCAAAACAATGCAAGAGCTCGTGTATAGTGACCTTGATGAATTCTTCGCGGCGATACACCATGATGTTTGATCCAGTACCGGTGGTGTGAGATACGAGGGAGACACCCGTGTTTACATGCTCTGGCAACCACATCGATGACAAAGATGATGGAAAGTGTTTTGGCATCTGAGTCAACATCAATACAAGTTCAATTCGAGCGATAGAGCTGTCAAGGCTCTTCCGCAATGCAGGCACAATGATGTAAAGCACTCGCCACAATTTTTCCATATCGTGATATGTATACGTCGGTCGAGAATTCTCCGTGTGATTGATATCGACGAAAAGTGCACTCACGTGGATCCCATCTACGTTCGTGTTCAGTACATGGCCTGTGTGCGCAGAACTTGCCACGTCACGCACGAACGAAGGGCACATAGCAGATTGTAAGAATCCTTCAAAGGGTGACAATGAGCGACGCACGTTTTCATCTGATGCAATTGTAATCTTTGGTGTTTTAGTAGTGGTGGGTCGTTGAATCGCTCGACACTCGTTCTGCACCGCTTGTAGTATCGGCAAATCTTCAATTAACCTTGTTTGAGCAGCAGTCATCGCCATCAGTAGTTTTGGATGTTGTTTTTTTTTTCTTGCCGCCGGCATGTAAAAGAAGATCTTCCTTTACTTGCATTGCATCGTTTATAATGTCTTTGTCAAACCCGTTGCGTTGAAGTATATCAAGAGCAATGTATTGGCGGCAGACGCCTCGCTGCAGTTTGTAAGGATATTCGATGTCCCCGGATGAAGTCGATGAGATGCGCACAGGCATTTGCCAATTGGCATAGAGTCGCATGTTTTTACTAGCGTCTTTGCTACTGAGCTTTGCTAGGTACGTAAAGTGTGTAGACACGATGCAGATGCAGTGATCATTTGTTACCAACTGTTTGGCCACAGAGTACGCCCCTGCCATGCCCTCGACGGGGTTCGTGCTGCTGAAAATCTCGTCCATTACGATGAATGCTGACTTTTTGCTATTCTTCAAGGCTTTCACGTTGTCAATGTATTGTTTTGCACGTCGCATTTCGGCTTCGAACAATGATGCCATACCCTTGCAATCGGGGACGTTCATATGGCTGTTAATCAACGAAAATGGCGTGAGGCAGCACTTACTGGCGGGTGCTATGGTGAGCGTTTGCGCCAACAATACGCATATGAGCGAGGACTTGAGAAGGGTTGACTTGCCGCCGGCGTTGGGGCCCGTCAAAAGTATACCAGGTGGCGCGCGCCCCACTCTTCCCACGAACATGTCATTATGAACAACCTGAGAGCGTTCTAGGCACGGGTGCCACATGTGCGATGCCGAAAAGCCAGGACGACTCGGATCCATAGAATCGAACCTAGCTGAGCAGAACCCGGATTCTGCGTCACGTTTGACCGCTAGAATAGACAGCAATGCTGACATTGCATGAATTCTGTTCATCACGATGCCGTGAGAGTTCCTGTCAAAGTTTCGGAATGTTTTGAGTTGTTCGCCAAAGTTGCTAAACACGTGAAACTTGTGGTGGTGGGTTACCCCTTCATCATGATTTGGTGCTTGATAATACACGGGACCTCCTCCTCCCCCTAAGACGTACGATTGATCCGAAAACCATGGCTTCACAATGCTCGGCATCCATAAAATTTGCAACAATTCTTGACATGTAGCAAAAAAAATCTCCATGGCCTTGACCCTGGAGACAATGATATTGCATATTTTTTGAAGAGTCGACGAGACTTCAAAACTCGTAAAGAGACTCTGAAAGTAAAAGACCATTGAGAACAATAAAGAAGCGGACTTTAGCCAAGACGAGCCGCCGCCGTTGGTTCTTCCCCCACCCGTCACGAGTGGTGATCCACCCGAAATGGATCGCCAAAGGATCCACAGGTATGTTCGAAACGGCACGCGGATGCCGAATCGTAAGCGCATAATCAGGAACGGCAACATGAAGTATATGATGGGGGACATGATACCAATCAACGGGGATGCGATTATTTTGTAAAAGTTGAGCACGGTCAATGCGGTTCCACATCCGTTCAATCGATCCATCAGAAATGTGCGAAAGAATGCGATATCATGCAATGATTGTAGCTCTTCGTCGACATGGCGATACATCCACAACGCATGACGTTCATGTTTTGCGGCGCGTTGCATAAGAGTATCGATATGGTCCTTGTTTTGAGAGTAAACCTGGTCGAGTTTTGCCAGGGCGTTCTGTCGGTTGACCAGTTCTGTGGCAGTGCACAAAGGATGTCTAAGGATTTCTTGCAGGTAGTGACGCGCACCCTTGAGTTGCGTGCGATCTATGGACGCGAACACAGAGGTCTGGACAGTAGATGATGAAGCACTCGAGTAAGATTTGAACATTTCGATGTCATCATACACTTCTTCAGGCACTCTTGCATTTTGTCCGTGAGGAAGCAAAAGACCACACGACAGGGAATGTACACGTGCGAGTGCGTCCTCTTCATACGATACCTCTGCAGATGCCGCATCCACGCAGTCATCTTGCAGTATTCCATCTAACCTGCGCAAGTGTTCGTGTGTATCAGATTCCAACAAGACTGATTTTACATCAATCATCATGTCTTTTGTGCATGCATTGATGTCGATAATAAAAGAGGCCATATGCACGCAACTATATAAAGGAGCCCTACCACCCCTTATCCCTAACGTTACCACAAATGTCTGACTATCAGCAGTACACCAAGGAGAAGGCCACAACAAGAATGTATGAACCTCATTTGAAAAAGAAAAAAGTCGATCATGAGCGCGAGAATGCTGTTCTACGCCACAAAGTCCATGACTTGGAGCAACAAGTGAAGCTCGTCACAGAGGCACGCCAGCAAGACGCATTCAAGCTTCACAGAAATGACTTTGATGAGCCGCTATCAGCAAGCGGTCTTATTGCGGCGACATCTTCACGAAAGAGCGTGCGCCATGGATACACGAGCAGTGTCATCCCATGGAAACTGACTCGCACAGGATGCGTCAAGGCTGGTATCCCGAATGGTTCACGAGTGATGATCAAGGTCATATCATGGGAGAATCTCGTGACGTTTCCATCCAAGGCGTCCTCATCCTCTGCTGCTCAGACGGCGCGCAAAACATTCGATCACATCTTTCGATTCGTCCATGAAATGATGATGATATCCGTTATGCAAGGATGCAACGTCAACAGTGTCAACGATCACGTCGTCCGTGTGATCTCTCTGATGACAGACCCTCTTCCCGCCATTGTGATGGAGGACTGGGGTGAGAGCTTGCATGATTTCAAGACGCGCTTGTACGAAAGCGGCAAGGACATAAGCTTTGGAGATGCAGTGGACATTGTCATCGATACGACGATTGGCCTCCAACAGATGGCGCGCATGGGCGTGCACCAGTGGGACCTCAATGCCGGAAACGTGTTGGTAAAGCGCCTGACATCAAACGGGCGCATCGTGGCAAAATTATGTGATTTTGGGTTTTGCAGGCGCACGGAAGAGCGCGATAGCCTGACTTCTTTGTCTCTTGTCGGACACATGACACAAAAGACAGAAAACATGCCACATATACACGCCACCGTCATGTCGATGGATGACGATATGGATATGATTTCAGTGCGAGCGATGGGGTATTTGATGGGCTTCATCGCCAGTCCTCTTGGCACGCATCATACGTCTTATACATCGCGACGCCCATCACATTGGGACACTTCGCAAGCAAGTCAATTTGTAGGCAATATGAAAGCGTGCATCAATGGTGATATGACATCGTTGAACGCGTTGAGGCGACGCATGTTGGAGTATATTTAATATTGCAACATCATGTGAGTTTGATCAGTTTTTTCACTACAAGCCAATACAACAAGACACCGAGCTCGATGTAAATCAACAGGAGAACAAAATCGTTGGACCAAAATGCCTCTGTGCCCCGTGATCCGCTAAAGTACAACATGGCTTGGATTGTCAACTGAATGCACAGCATGCGCAGCAGGTCTTCAATAACGGCGTTGTACTCGGTGGACCCAAGGGTGTCGGAAATGTTAACATTGTATATGGCAGCGGTGGCGCCACCATTCTGATCAGCCGTTGTCATTGCAAAGATGAATGCGTCAAAACAAAAGAATAGTTAAACTTTCGTCACATTTTAAATGCATGCGCTTCGCGCAAGATGTAAATATTTTCCAAAGCGCATAGGATAAACGCCGAGGTCATTCTCTTTTATTTCGTTTGTACGCGTCAGGGTGTTCCAAAATTAAGTGGCCCGAGTGTAGTATGTCGGTCACTATCCCCCCACTGCTTTCACCGTCCTCTCATTCTCTATTGTCATACTTGACGAAATCGCAATAGAAATGACGCACAAAAGCCATATGTCTGCACGACTGAAGGACGTTGTTTTCAGCGGCGGTCTCCCTGCACACGACATGCGATCCGAGCGAGTACGTGTTGTACAAACATCGGCTCATGATGATGATGACAAGTTGCAAGTGCGAGAAAATCATGATCCGCCATCATACATACGAATCACGGCGGGAGACAAAAAAGTGCTCATGTACAAAGACACGTGTACTACAATCATACACAACAACCACGATTGTGTAAAGACGGTGTATCCTACGTTGAGTATGGCGTATTACAATTTAGTGCAATTATGTCAAGGCTCTACGTGATGATTTCATCGCGTTTTTTTGTTTTATTTGATTGATTTTTATTTCAATACTCTTATACGCTTGCTTGCATTTAGAGATGGCTAGCAATCTCCACCGACTTCAAGAGGACGTCTGTTGATGTCAGGCTCGATGGTAGTTTGGTTCCACGGCGACACCTTGTACTGCGGGTTCGGCGGCTCTGAACGGAGCTGCATGTTGGCGTTCCGCAGCGTCTGTCCCACCGTGTTGACTCCGACCAGGAAACCGGCCGTCAGAAAGTTTTGGTCTTTGACATCGCCTTGACCGGCAGGATTGGCTTGAGCCCACTTGGAGTTGGCGGCGTCCTTGGGCAGCAGGTCCTCAGTGGTGAGGCGGTCTTTTGGGAAACAATTCTTGATTTCCTTTGGCCCGGTAGCGTATTCGACGGGGCGGTACTGCTCGTTCGATAGGGGCTCCGATGGCACGACAGTTGCAGCAGCGCCATCGGTGCCCTGAGAGCCCTTGGAGTATGCCGCAGGTGCCGCTTGGAACTGCGCGGGTGCAGGTGCCGACTCGAATTGCTCGGGACGAGACGTGCGCGACTTGTAGTAGCTGATCATGATGAACAGTACAAAGGCGGCAATAAGGATCAAGAACAGGCGGATGCTAGTTTGCTTCTGCATGATGATGTGATGATAATATGTGGGCTCAAAATAATTGAAGAAAACGCGGGGTGTGATTGTATTAATACTATAAAAAATTTTGAGTGCGGTGCGAGTGTTGAGTTGATGTTGTGTCGGGCCGATTTGCTTGCGTCGACCTAAACGCGCGTTTTGAGCATTACAAATAATTTATTGTGAACCTTCACACACACTGTAGAACCCTAGAGTACACACACACGTACACATGAAGAAGAACGTGATTACCCTCGACGCAAGTGATGCGTCATCGTTGTCATCTTTTGACGCATCCAAGAGTATCACATTTCAAGAGCCAAAGAAGATTAGTCGCGATAGTTGTATTTGTCTGGCCAACGTGACATCTTCGGGATCCAGGACGGCGGGCACCAAGAGCTTTGTTTTGAATATCCCACGCACGCGCCTTGTACGCACGTTGAAGAGCAAGGATTCTGTAACGCTGATCGTGAATGTGGCAAACGTAGCCAAGTCGCACGTACACAAGTTTCTATTGAGCTTGGACCAGTGGAGCCTCACATCAGCGATGGAACACTCGGACAAATGGTTCATGCACAACATGAATGCATCCCTCGTCGAAGATTTCTTCAAGGGTTCAGTCGAAATGGATTGCAGAACGGGATCAGTAGTCGCGCGATTCAAGTTGTATATTGCGGATGATGACGCTCTTGTTCCAACCATGACTGTAGGACGGGACTATTCGCTGTCTTTGAAGTTTGTGGGACTTCAGTTTAGGAAACAAAACTTTGCAGCAGTGTGGAAGTTGCAAGTGGCGAATGATGTGACGACTGAAGCGAAGAATGAATTCATCATTGTTGATACAGATGACGATGTTTCAGAAAAAAACGATGATGATGATGATGAAATCATCGGACCGATGCCGCAGGAGATGCTAGATATGGTTGCAGAAATGCAGTGCAAGATCGCTGAGAAGCACGCACGTTACACATCGATCGCCACAACCTTGTCGGATCTGTCTCAACGCCTTTCACAACCGTCGTTGCTAACGATTGGTAATGTGAACGAAGTTGCAGACGCCCTTGCAGACATCGAGTGAATTATACAAGCATAAGGCGATGTAGGCAAGTTATATCAAGATGGTAACAACGAGAAGATGGAACAAATGACGTTGCCCTTGCTATTGTCTCGCAACCGTGAGACAGGCGGAGTGGACATGTTTGTTCGTGCGAGTTCAAGGAATGGAGTCGTCAATGACAACGATAATGTTGTTCCACTGACTCCGATGCCTGTGCTTCCATCGCTGACGAAGATCAGCTTCATATCATGGCAACAAAAGCATGAGGCCGATTTACAGCGTCTCGTGTATAATGCCAAACGCATGATCGCTGACAACATTAGCAAATCATCGTTGGATGTTGACGTTGATTGGCACGCATTTGCACAACGCCTTCGACGCATTGCATACAATGCCTCGTCATCGAGCTTTAGGTCACACAAACGTGTCGTTACACATACGAATGCAAATGCAATGACAGGATGCTCAGTTCACGATGAAGACACATGTACAGAAGCAAGCGTAGATGAATTTGCAGGCACATCCGACACGGCATTTTTTGAGATGATGCTAGGCACCTTTGGCATTGTTATGGACCAAGGCGCTGTAGAGCAAAATGGTCAAGACGAGTGTCAGTGATATCATGACCATGATGGCGATGAGGAATCCAAGCGCAATCATGAGGTACGTATATCCTGTTTTCAAAGATGGGGCAAGCACCCGTTCGATGACCTGCTTTTTTAGTTTTTCATCGTTGCATGCTTCTAGTATCTCATGCAATATACGATTTGTGAGCTGTTGTAAGGGATTGTTGGGCTTTACTAATGTCATTACGTCAGGATATCGTCAGGGAAAAGCATATACGAGTAGCAATTGTGCTACATTTGTATGAGACTATTGAGTTGCCGTGTCCACACGCACTTAAGGGTTGAGATCGTGTATATACATCATGAAGAGGTCTACAAACATTTGTTGAAAATGAATCCTGGATTTACAGCGACCACGGATCCTTCATCGGCTTGGAGAGCGTTCAAAGAAAGCGTGAGACAAGCCAAAGTCGTCAGGAAGTTTGGGATTCCCGTTGATGTTGTGATACAACACGTGTGTACGATGGCTGTTGTTGATGAACTCAACACTACTCACACCCGTGAAGGGTTTCTTGATGTGCCACCTATGATCCAACTCAGAAAGCTACAGCATGCGCTTCAGATGAGCATCATTGGGACTCGTGTGAAGGTGGAAAAGCCGGATGACAACGCGCTACCGTTGGACAGCGAATGTGATGAGTAGCATCGTCCGGCAACAAGATTAATTAAACCCACAACGGGGTCGCGCACAAAAAAAATCGACGTGATATATATCACATACATCATATCATCCAATCGTATAAACTTTGTATAACGTTGCCGTGTCATTGAAAAAGATGCCTGATAAGAAGAAGACCATCGCTCCCAAGAAGAAGGCCGTCGCTCCCAAGAAGAAGGCCGTCGCTCCCAAGAAGAAGGCCGTTGCTCCCAAGAAGAAGGCCGTTGCTCCCAAGAAGAAGATCGTTGCCGCCAAGAAGAAGACCGTTAAGAAGACACCTAAGCGCAAGCAGTGTGGTGGATCAGATGATGTGCCGACAGATGTGCCGACAGATGCGCCACCCTCTCTCGTGATGGACTCTGATCTGCAGCAGCAGCCCCTGGCTCCCGTCGATGATTTCCCGCAGCCACAGCAGGGGGGCAGCGCGCTGAGCCAATCCCTTCATGACTTGGCCATTCCGTTTGGCCTGGTCCTGGCAAAGACGGGTCTGGAGGCGTGGAGGAAGAAGAAGTCGACGAAAGGCAAGAAATCGACAACCACCAAGAGCAAGAAGACTTCAAAGACTTCTTCAGGCAAGAAGACGTCATCCAAAGCGACAACCAAAGCGACAACCAAGCGTCGTCGTTCCGCCGTTGGTGGTGGCGCTGAGGACTTTAGCAATGTCCTAAACCAGATTGACAATTACGTCAGTCAAAATTAGGCATATTTGAAGCTTTCTGATGATTACGATGCGAAGATAATGTCAATGTGAATGCGTCCAAATCGACGAGTCGAGCATCAATATCATGTCCATACGAACAGTTCATGAACTTCCAATGGTACCAAAGTTTTGACCATGGTACAATATCATCCAGCTCCATGTTAATTTTGCCATGCATGCCTCCTTCGTTCAAAAGAAAGCCTGCGATTGTTGCCACAAACCATTTACGTCTGATGTGTGCCGAACATTGCTCAGTTGATGATTGATGGTCGTCATCACGGAAGCAAATGCCTGCGTACTCAATCATTTCCTCGGTTGTCTGGTGAAAATTTAGATTGCCACTTTATGTCAAGACACTCCTGATGTCGGGTTGGTTTCAACGCGCGTTTGACAAGGTTTTTGGCGGAGGTGGCGGCACACATCGGATGATTCGAAAAACAACGACGGGCAAACACCAACGCAGGTATTGGGTGACAGAATTGCGTCACGAAGGTGTTCGTTTTCCCTGTGTACCAGATCACTATGATTTGACGTTGCACTCAAAAGGAAAACCAACAAGGGCAATCGCTTTGTCATCAGAAGCCGAGGAATTTGGGGTCATGTATGCACGTTGTATGGCGCGTAGGCCGGCACTGTCGAAAGATGATGTTTTCCAACGAAATTTTTGGTCGGGCTTTTCGACATTGCTTCCAGCCGCTAAGTTTATTAACGTCAACGACAGTCGTGCACATGACTGGGACTTTGCGAGACTCTTATCGGATCATAATGCTGCGCGACTTGAGCACACTAAAAACAACGGCCACAGCATCCCAAACGATAAAGTAGGAAAGTCGATGGCCGTTGTGGATGGGCGAACGGTGACGATTGGTAAGGGAACAGTCGACGGACCAGGTATATACCTTAGTCGATCGCCTCTAGACGTTAGACGCGGCATGTTGAGGCGACGACTTTCCCCAAGGGATATAACTGTCAATATGAGTCATCCCGTGGATGAAGACATGACCAAATGGGGTTCGGTGATAAGTGACAATACAGTATCTTGGATTGCACGATGGACTGATGCAACAACGGGAAAAAACAAGTACGTGTACCTTGGAGACGATGCGCGTCACGCTCATAAAGATCAACGGGAAAAGTTTGATGTTGCCCGTCGATATGGTGAGTTAAGAGGCACGTTGATGAAGCGAGCTGCAGCTGACATGAAATCACAAGATGATAAAGTGATGCAAACCGCGGTATGTTTCTTTATCATCGATGCTTTTGCGATTAGGCCAGGGTCGTCGTCCTCTTCTTCTGCGCGCGGTGTAACAACGTTGACTGCGTCCAATGTGAGCGTGCGTCCTCGTACCGATGCCGTTGCTTTGGACTTTGTAGGAAAAGATTCGATTCGATACAAGGGGGAGACACGTGTTCCACGTGACGTTGTGCGTACCATAGCCATGTTGAAAAGCCGCAGTCAAAGAAAAAAAGATAATCGCATGTTCCCCTTGATTACGGCCGCATCACTTAATGAGTATCTTGATGGATTGATGTCGGGATTAACAGCGAAAGTTATCCGCACGTACCGGGCGAGTTGTACATACCATCAATTGCTGCATGCGTCACCTGCACCATCAAATGCAATAGAAGCGGAAAGTCGCATCCATGCAGCCGCGACGGGTGCAGCGATGTTGTGTAATCATCAAAACGAAACGCGCGTGTGCTCTCAGGTGTTTGCACCATCAAAAGATGTGCATGCGTCGTTGCATACATTGCGATCTAAAATCTTGAATGACGATCTTCTTTCAGGCACCCGAACGACGCAATGCTGGGCTAAACAGACGACGCTCGCAAACTATATAGATCCTCGTATCACATACGCATATTGTAAAAAGTATGGTGTGCCTATAGAGCGAGTGTATGCAAATGGGTTGCGTGCAAGATTCAAATGGGCATCATCATCGAGTACATCATCATCGAGTACATCACCGTACAAGTTCTGTGCAGCATTGTAGATACATAAAGAAGCGAGTACACCCATAGAAAGGTATACAAAAAAGAGTCTTCACTTCTCACCTTCTCACCTCTCATTCTTATCGCCTCCCTATATTCTCAGTAGTCCTTGTTAGCATTAACACCCTCAAAAACCTCGCCCGCCCCTAAACAATCCCCAAAGCACAATGGAGTCCATCACGATGGCCAAGGATTTCGACATCAAGCACGTGCGTCTTGGCACGCTCAAGACGCTGGACAATGGTGGCAAGATCGTGTACATCAACTACAAGGGCAAGCCTCTCATTCTTCAGACGCCAAAGCTCAAGTCGCCTTTTGGACTGAGCAACTGGGAGGGCAAGTACAGCATCGACATGTCGCTTGCTGGTTATGATGGTACCAATGAGAACGTCACATCATTCTACAAAGCGCTGAGTGCAATCGACGATCTTCTGATGGAGGAGGGCATGCAGAATGGAATGGCGTGGTTCAAGCGCAAGATTTCGAGCAAGGACGTGGTGGATGCGCTCTACACACGTAACGTCAAGTTTTCAAAGGACAAGGCGACCGGCGAGTTTACTGACAAGTACCCGCCAACGTTCAAGGTTGCAATTCCTCGTCGTGATGACGCATTCCAGTGTGATGTATACGATGCCTCACGTAATAAGATTGATCTTAACAATGTTGAGGTGAAGGGTGCCAAGGTGACGGTGCTCGCCCAGTGCCTTGGCGTCTGGCTCGCGGGTGGCAAGTTTGGGTGCTCTTGGAAGGTCATTCAGCTCCGTGTCGAGCCTCAGGAGTCCATTCACGGTTATGCGTTTCGTGACATTGGTGATGACGTCAACGTTGCGTCGGATTCCGATATTGATGCTCCTGATGCGTCTGCACCCAAGCCTCCCACCACAAACATCGAAACGTCCGATGATGATGATGATGTTCATGTGACGGAGGTCAATGACGACAATGATTCCAATGAGGTCGATGCGACCAAGGATGGAGATGGTGGTGTGCCTGACGATGACGAGCTCGAGCACATTGCGGGATCTACCCCGGCTGTTGCCGCATCGGGTAGCGGCGCCGCTCGCACTAGCCGTGGACGCAAGGCCGCTTCAGCAACGGCGGCCAAGGCTTGATCAAATCAATCGAACAGTATCATTCGAACACCACCAAGTTGATTCATGTTGACATTGCGTAGTGCGGCAGATTGATGTTTTGACTTTTTGCGGGCCGCAACATGTTGTTTGCGTGGGGTTTTGTCAGACGTTTTCTTTGCTTGAGTGGTCTTGGTCATGTTGATATTCTTCGATTTTTGTAACGACGATGTTTGCTGGGTCGAGGTTTGCTGAGTCTCTGTAGCAGTGGCAGCAGTGGCAGTAGCAGCAGTAGCAGTAGCAGTAGCAGCCACAGGAGGAGTCGCAACTGGACCAGCTGCAGTTGCCTTGTGTAGTTTCTGTTGTGTGATCATGTCTTGCTCAATCTCGGTCTGATGCGAAATGATATAATCGAGCAAGTTGTTTTGCAACACCCATCTAAAAAAGTTCAGTTGTCCAATCGTGGTTTCGACGCTCTTATCGCGCTCATAGTAAAAGAGGATACGTTCTCTTCTGCGAAAAGGATCAAATTGTTGTTTGGAATACGCTTTTAACTGAGATCTGTAGCTGAGGTAAACGTTAAAGTGAACGATGTTATGATTTATTCGATTTGTGATGATCGTGTTATGAACACGCGCATAGTTTGTGACGAACCAATCAACTAATCGCAGGGAACATTGTTTTGAAGAGCCGTTGATGATTGCAAGAATTTTGGCCATCACCCCTTTTTGAGCATAAAAAGTGGAGATTGACATCATGAGCAGGTCTCCATTTCTTGCAACCCCGCCGCTGCCGGATGCGGTATCTGTTGAAGAAGTACTCTTCTTAGTGGTTGACGCCATCTTGAAGAGTCCAGGAGTATACTATACGCGTTCAGTACACGCGTTTAGTTTCTTGTATTGCGTAATCCTTAAGCTTGTGACGATGCTTCCATACCCAATGACGCCAGGATGCATGCGGCCGTCTTTTTTCCCAAGTGTGGGATCGTTTGCAAATTGCGTGATCGTTCTTCGAATGACGTCATCTGTGCCAAGGTAGAAACGAATTTTGCCATGTTTCCGTAGCGTGATGCAAGTGTCACTCCCATCCCTGGCGATACCCCGGGAATGATCGCCAACTGAGTCGCAAACACGTTCTCATGCCCAACGCGCTTTGTTCGACGCGCTTGAATGCTTGCGTGCGTGTACTGTTGATGACTTGTTGAGGATTCTTCAGTCATACGTTTGACCGTCGTGTAGGAGCATGGGTTCTTTTGAATGCGAGATGCGAGGCCTACAATAAAGTGCGCAGTCTCTTTTGCGTCTTGGGTGTGCACGATGTGAATGTCATCACGAAACATTGTATTGATAAACACACCGGATAATGCCTTGCATGAAATGCCATGCACGCATCGCTCTGACGCATCAAACGAAAAGGAGTGATCACCTTCAACAATGTATGCAATATTCACTTTATTACTATTTGCGATCAATCTTAGCTTTTGCTCACGATACCTGCCGTCTTTAATGGATGCAGCCAAATCAGCAATAGTTTTACGTTCGAAGACTATGCGTGTTGGGACTATGCGTGTTGGGACTATGCGTGTTGGGATTATGCGTGTTGGGACTATGTGTGTTGGTTGTTGAGTTACGTCGTGTGTTTCGATGTCCGCGTCCGCTTCCGCGCTTGTATCGATGGCAATTTCTATGTGAATGTCACCGTAGTCGAGGTTCGACACTTGACACGTAATGTCATCGGGGATGAATGTTTGCAAATACTCGATGATCACACGCTCTCTATGGTCTACAACGACGCGCACCGTTGCCATTCCTTGTTCTATGCTGCGGACGTCCCAGACCTGTTTTGTTGAATTTCTAGTATGGTCCTCACAATTACGTCTTTGTTTCCACGCGGACACTCCACTTTGAATACATCACGCAGGATAGCCTTAAGGTCATCAACTTTTAGTGCCCTGAGTTTGTACTCGGCATATACGCTCACACTCACACTTGATGTTGATGGTGACGCAAGTGTATGAATAGGCTCGGTAGTCACATCGGCGTCAACATTAGAATCAGGTTTAGCGTCAAGTTTAGAATCAGGTTTAGCGTCAAGTTTAGAATCAGGTTTAGCGTCAACATTAGCATCAGGAACAGACTCAAGAATGATGTCGACTTGTTCTTCAGCTTCTTCAGCTTCTTCAGCATCTCCAGCATCTCCAGCATCAGCATCATCATCATCTTTGTCAATGTCATTGTCGTCTTCAGTAGACGGATCATAACCACCGATTTGAGCCATCATTTCACGTATGTCCTCACTACGCGTGCTGGAGTCATCATCATCTTGGTCATGTGTTGGTTCTGTGTCATCATCATTCGACGTGTTTTTCTGGTTATGGATCAATTGATTATTCGTGGTGGTACCATCATTTTCATTTTCAACTTCCTCTTCATCATCGTCATTATTGTTAAGATGAGATCGCATAGAATATGTGGAAGCTTCGATTAGGCGTTGATAGATCGCGGCATCAATGTTGGTGACACGTTGATCAATTTTGCGAATTTCGCGATGCAAGAGGTATACGTAAACGGCGATGCTCATAATGGCCGCAGCAAAAGCCACATGCATTCGTACACTTGCGCCGAACAGCATTTCTCAGTGATGTATATGTGGAGTCTTGTACTTGATATATTGCACTTGATATTGCACTTGGCACCTTTTTTCTCTATACACACTTTGCATTTGTTTTGCTGGTGTTTGACCGCGGCCGAGCATTATTTTGTCGTGGTAAAGAATAAAAAGGATCACTATACAACCATAAATATTAACTCATACTCTTATGGCATCCCTACAAAATTGCGCAAGTTGTGAGCGCATGTCCGACAATAAGCATTTCGAATGCCCGCCGAGGATGGCTGACGGCCGATTGTTCACAGACTATCGCCCTAGGTGCGACATCAATTATGACGTTGATGGTCTGAACAAGGGTGGTCCATTGGCAATGGGGATTGATTCTTATGCATACCGACAGTTCTTGATTACCAATGCCGCAAAACTTATGACATCGCAGAGGTCTGCAGCATATCACATTGCGTCATGCGGTCCGTGCAAGGAACCTTACAACGTGGGTACCATGCTTCCGGAGCAGTCAATCGTAAAGTGCGATGCTCAATCGTGCAAAGTGTCCGTCAAGGATCCACGCGGTCTAGGAACAGGTCGCGACTACGGTGCGTGGGGTGACAGCGCCAGTGCACAAGCCCAATTCCTGCAATACAAGCAGGCGGAGCAGAAGCAGTCTTCTAAAAAGGCATGCTGTGGAGAAGACGTGCCGCTTGGTATGTTTGCGTCTTCATGATGGAGATCATACGGGGGGGCGCAAGCCCCAAAAGTTTCGAGGTGCTGTGTCAGGAAACGCCGATGACCTCACAATGTCTTCTTGGGTGCGCACTGGTAGGTCCAAGTTGTTGTAAAACATCGCAGATGTGCGTGTGACAGGATGTGCAAGGGTGCGGAAAGGGACTCCCTGTCCCAAGTAGACGATTTTACGATGCATGACGCCATTCATTTTGTAAGCTACGTGCAGGCATGGTGGGACGTACGTCGTTCCCAAGCCCGTATAGTACGCATTTGGGTACTTTGAGAGTGGTATGTCCACAGTCAATCCTGATGTTGCACGCACGCGCCCGCGATTAGCAGACGGACCGAAAGCTTGTTGTGGATTCGCAAAGGGCATGGCGGATCCAGATAGGCTCTCTCGACGATCGATTGGCGCCGCCGCCAAGTAATGAACCCATCCATCGTCAGGGATGGCATCGATGTCCACACTGACCTTGTTAAACATTGCACGAGATTGTGTATAAACTATCAAATATATTTCCTGACAGGCCGATCTCTCTTCTACTTGCTACCACCACCACCACCACCAAAGAGCCAGCTTAAGAAGCCGCCACCATCGTCATCGTCATCGGATTTTTTTTTCTTACATTCGCGAGGGGGGCATGATGTGCGCCGTGGTGGTGGTGGTGGCAGCGGAGGTGGATGACATGTCCCACTTGCGGGATTGAGAACCTTGCCGATTGCCGCAATGTTTTCAGGGGTAATGAGAGCCGTCAATATATCGGACTTGCTATTCGATGGTGGTTGTTTATCGGTTGGTTCTTGCGGTGGCTTGCATTCTGAGGCCGTCGTGCCTTGGAACAACTGGCGTAGGGGCGCGCAGGTCGTGTTATACGCAGGGTTGTTCAAATTCCAACACTCGCAGCGCTTGCTTCCTGGATTACGAGTGCAATATGCGTTGATCGCCGTCATGCAAGCGGGTCCTGCCGCCATAATGCTGGACATATTGCTCCAATCTTTGACGCCGCTGCATGCAGCGCAAGTGAGGGCATCGAATGTGCAAGTTGTCGCCTGTTTAGCCTCCTCTAGCGTGGTGTTCAGGTTTTGATATTCAATATCAAACTGTCGCATAAGAGTCTTGTAGTGCGTGAACCAATCCGACAGGTCTTTGTCGCCAAGCGCCCTTGCGCTGCAAGCAAACGTGTGCATATTGGCACCCCAGTTTCCGGTTTGGTTGATGGTAAGTTCCGTGTTGCTAAACACCACCGGAGCATGAGCCCCTAGCTCCTTGTCCACAAGGACGGTTTTGTTATACTCCTTGGATCCCACATCTATCAACGACACTTGAAGTCGGCCGTAGTCCTTGATCACATTGATCATCATTGGCACATTCAACTTGACAGCTATGTTTTCGTTATCATTTGACTTGAGGGGTAACACCACACTGTTGCCAAACGCAATTTGACCGCGGATAGTCAAAGTATTCGTGGCACCCGCGCTTGTACCACCCTTCATCACGAGTGAAATTCCATTGTTGTTCAAGGTATTTGCAAAAAGCTTGAAGACGGTAACGTCCTCGTCTCTAGACATTTGTTTTGTGAATTGACACAACGTAAAGATACTAAACGGCATGTCGCCACTGATGCCGACAAGATGTGACAACGGCCCCGCAATTTTGTTTTGTCCCATCACAAAACCGTTCTCCTTTGAGAATGCAGGTGTCGACGTAAACGTCAGCTCTGCATTGTTCATATCAAGAGGAGAACACCCGGGGCCGCTTTTGTTGTTCATCAATGATTTCCATGTCCTTCCGGATCCATTGTATGACATTGCACTGTAGCACGTCGTGTACAATTGTAGATTAGCGGACAATTGTGTGGGCAGCACCTCTTCCACATTGACTATGGGAGTTGCCGTCGATTGTTGAGTTGGCGATTTAATCGATGACTGAGTCAAAGGTTGGACTGTGACTGTGGTAGAAGGTTGCGTCGAGGTGGAAGTGGTAGCAGGTTGCGTCGAGGTGGATGTGGTAGCAGGTTGCGCGGAAGTGGTAGCAGGTTGCGTCGAAGAATCAACAAACATTTCAGGTGTCGCATACAGTTTGCACAATTGTAATGTCGATGTCATACCGGCAAAGATCAATAGTAATGCATTGATGACTGACTTTTCACGATTCATGCAGTCGTTAGATGCTACAATGGTGATTCCTATGATTCCCAAAACAATTGCTACGAGGATTACGAGTTGTGAGCCGCTGACTTTCATGCCACCAGCATTGGAATAAGAAGAAACCATGATGATGGAGAGTATCTGAAAAGAGAGATGATGGGTGCAGTTGAAGTAATCTAAGAAATTTGTACAAATCTCACTACACAATGATGTGTTTTTTGATGAATGAATATTTTCACCGGTAAAAGTATGCATCATTCTTCAGGCAAGGAATAATGGTTATTGCAAGCGATGTAAAGCGAGTATACATCCCGTCCGCTTCAGATGACGAGTCAGACTCTGGATTCTTGAGGAGCGGGTATTCATCTGACACGGGTTCCATGGGCGAAGAAGCCCAAGACTTTATGTACAGGCTCCATGGTGGGGACGATGATAATGATGCAGAACAGATGGAGCGACCTGTTGAATTCCAAACAATGAACCCACCCCAAGAGGCTAGTCGTCCACCACAACAACCTTATGAGGCTATTCCACCCCAACAGGCTAGTCCACCCCAACTGGCTAGTCCACCCCAACAGGCTAGTCCACCCCAACTGGCTAGTCCACCTCAAGAGGCTATTCCACCCCAACAGGCTAGTCCACCCCAACAGGCCAGTCCACCCCAACAGGCCAGTCCACCCCAACAGGCCAGTCCACCCCAACAGGCCAGTCCACCCCAAGAGGCTAGTCCATCCCAACCTCAAGGTGATGGTGATGGTGATAGTGATGATGACGATGATGTTGATGATGGTGATGATGATGATGATGATGATGATGTTGATGACGATGATGTTGATAATGCTGATGGTGATTCGGAAGATGATGATGATGATTACAATGCCAATGCAAATGCCAATGCAAATGCCAATGCCAATGCCAATGCCAATGCAAATGCAAATGCCAATGCCAATGACAATGACAATGTAAATGCCAACGACAATGCCAATGCCAATGCCAATGACAATGCAAGTGTAGATGAAGATGAAGATGATTATGGTAATGGTGGTACCAGTACCACGGGAGGTGCTAGCAGTGTAGGTGGCAGCACGGACATCCTCGCAGACAATAGCTTGTACTATGTATTGTCCAAGGTGTTGATGACGGTGGAAGGGGAAAACATCGCCGACATTTTGAGCGACATTCGCAAGGAACTACAAATCATGAATCATTCTATGAACACCACCGTAAAACAACAAACAAAAAACGGCATATAAATACGGGTTCACATAGGATGATGTAATTGTGTAGTTGGATGAATTGTGTAGTGCACGAAATGGCTAAATATGCGAATATTAACCCTACAGCGTTGCGCGTGTCTACGATCACTGCATGTGCAAGCGTATCGACAAACGTCAATTTGTCGGTGTTTTTTGAGCACGTTGCTTTACTGCAGCAGAGCGACGGTGACGCGTCGTTTGGAGCTGTGTACGTCAGTTATTGTCCGCCAACGCTTCCGAGCGCCGCAGCAACTGATGTCGAACCACCGAGTCGCGCAATGTTGTCGCGCGGAGATCTGCCGACGTCAAAGACACAATGCGACAAGCGGAGGCGTGCCCGTCTCATTTTCGACAATCAAGTCACCATCATTTGCCGGACGGAGACAGGGACATATTTGAATGTCAAGTTGTTCAAGAATGGTCGAGTTCAACTAACGGGGGCAAAGACGCCCGCCCAAGGTCTTGCGGCTGTAGAGTATTTGGTCGAAGCATTGCGTGAGATCAGAGTGCCTGGCGTGGTAGATGACGTCAACGCGCTGTGTGTTGCTAGCTATCAAGTGTGTTTGATCAATAGCGATTTCAAGATTGGATTGGAGCTGCGACGCAATCGTTTACATGCGCTGCTGACAAACATGGGTATTCGGACGACGTTTGAGCCGTGCATATACCCAGGCGTTAAAATTGATTTTTTTTGGAACACCGTGGTTCAACAGAATGTTGTTGGCATATGCCCTTGCACGGTTGAATGCTCTGGGCGCGGACGTGGAGATGGCAATGGCAAGTGTCGGCGCGTTACGATTGCTGTGTTTGAGAGCGGCTGTATTATCATTACAGGCGCGCATACCATGGAACAACTTGATGCAGCGTACAACTTCATAGTCGGATTCATTGACGCTCACTTTACAGAGGTTGCATTTTGAAAATGTGTAAACCATCAACTCGACAATGCGCGTTTGAGTCCATCAAGATCAGCACGCCAAATATCAAAAACAGCAAGATTCTCATACACAGCACGGGTTTGTTGCGTCTTGGCCAGTTCTTCGTCGATCTCACGCTTCTTGTCTCGAGTAAGGGAGTAGATCGGGAGTCTCGTTAGGTAGTCGAACGCGCCATCAATTTCATCATAGTCGCGTTGCCGGAGTGTGGCTTCGAGGTCCGCCTTGCTCACAGCAGATACCTGGATTACTCCATCAATGACTTCTTGAAGGAAGCGTGCCTTGCCGTTGAGAAGTGTGATGCTCGCGTCCATGGCCGCCAAGACGCTCGCCTTGCGCTTGTTATAGCCCTCTAGTCGCACGGGGATAAAGTCAAGGATGATATCCTCTGGAGTATCATACTTTTTGATGCGCCCCATCGCATCGAAGAGGTACATGTTGTTGGTGTTAAGGTACTTGTTGGACGATAACTTTAGTTCTTTGATCAGACGATTATCATCGACATCACCAGCAAGCCATTCATCGAGAACCTCGGTCGAAGCAAAATGAATGACAAAGTCAACTATCTCGTCGCTGTAGTTGTTGTCGATTTTTTTGATGTCCGGAGAGCTTTGCAAGAGTTGATCCAAGAGCTCTTTGAAATCGTCCGTCCATGTACCGACAGGCAGCTCGCAGATGCGAACCTTAGTTGGCGCGATACGTTCATAGATGCCTCGCGATACAAATTTGCCCTTACTTGCGGCGTCCTCGATGACGCCCTTGAATCCTTTGTACCATGGTCGCAAGCGTGGTGATGATAGGATGATATTGTCCACACCACTTGCGGTCGAAGCCTCGTAAGCATCGATGCCCTCACTGACTGCGTCAATAACATCCGCCGGATTGTAACATGGCACGTTGGTGGAGAAGCCGGTACCGATGCCAATGGTGCCGTTTACCAGGATCATGGGGATGATCGGCAGGTAATACTCGGGCTCGATGCGCTGACCGTCGTCTTCATTGTACACCAGTACGTTTTCATCGTCCTTGATGAATATCTTCAGCGCCACGGGGTTCAAGACGGTGTGGATATAGCGCGCCGATGCGCAATCTCGGCCACAACTCAACCTTGTCCCAAACTGACCGTTGGGCATGAGCAAGTTGATGTTGTTGGCGCCAACAAAGTCTTGAGCGAGGCTAACGATGGTCCCGTTAAGCGATGCATCACCGTGATGGTACGCGGATTCGGTTTGGACAATGCCAGAAAGCGACGCAACGCGAATCTCATTTTTTGTAATGTTCTTCTTGAACACAGCGTAGAGCACTTTGCGTTGGGAGACTTTCAAGCCATCCATGACATTAGGAATGGAGCGGACGAGGTCGTAGTTGGAGAAGTGGGATAAGTCCTTGTTGACAAAGCTGTCGAAGCTCACGTCTGCATTGCCATAGTCAAGGATGAGCGACTTGTCGTATTGCATGAGCCACGTTTTGCGGTCATCCGCTCGCTTCTTGTTGAACGCCAAGTCGAGCATATCGTCGGATACCTGACCCGAGTGACGGTACACGACCATACGCATCTTGCGAAAGTACTCCTTGGCTTCCTTGGACGTCGACGTGCCCAGACCCTTGTAGTATTTGACGTCCCATCCGCGGCCCGCATCGTTTTTTTGCAACCAAGCGTCGAATTCGGGAACGTTGAAGAACTCGAGCACTTGCTCTCCCCGCGCAGTGCGTTTACGTGTCTTGACGATGGGCGTCAACATGGATGTCATGAAGCCTTCGATCTTGAGCAGCGATGGCCACATGCGTTGGAACAGGTACATGACCAAGCCCTTGATGTGCGAGCCGTCCGCATCGGAGTCGGTCAAAGCCATGACACGGCCGTACCGCAGCTCGGCCGTGGATGTGTACACCTTGTCGGCCTCCAAGCCCAAGATCTTCTTGATATCAGATATCTCCTTGTTGTCTGCAATCTTTTGCGGCGTCGCATCGCACACGTTCATGACTTTGCCGCGCAAGGGATACACTCCGTACTTGTCGCGACCTACTTGGTCGAGTCCAGAAATGGCCATGGTCTTTGCAGAGTCTCCCTCGGTCAAGATGAGGGTGCACTGTTGGCTCTTCGACGTGCCCGCCCAGTTCGCGTCGTCCAGCTTTGGTATGCCCGTGATGGTCGATTGTTTTTTTCCGTCCGTTTTTTTGATGGCCTTTTGAGTGGATGCCTGCGAGAGCGCCAGCGCACGCTCGACCAGGTCAAGCTTGTAGAGCTTCTCGATGAATTTGTCATTGATCTCGATGCGGCAGCCGAACTTGCTTGCGGGTGTTGTGAGTGTCTCCTTGGATTGAGAGTCGAAGCTCGGGTTGGGAATCGTGCTCTTCAAAAAAACGAATAGGTTGTCGCGCAGGTACTGTGGCTTGATAATGACATCCTTTTTACGATCTTGGATCAATTCACCCAGCTTGCGTGTGATCATTCCAATGATGTAGTCGACATGTTTGCCACCGCGCATGGTCCAAACGCCATTGACAAAGGACACATGTTGCACGCCATTTTCCGGCGCACATGTAACGACGATCTCCCAAGTGTCGTTGAGCTTTTCGTACACGCGCGCCGCCTCCGTGCGTCCGCCCACGTACATGTCTACATAGCGCTCAAAGGTCTTGCACTCTAGCTTCTTTGAGTTCAGGTGGACGGCCACGTCGGGATCCGTGACCGCGGTGGCATCATGTACGCGCTTGATCATGAGTGCATACATATCATCGCTCAGGCTCGACGACCCGCCAAAGCGCGAGTAATCCGGCGTAAACGTGATGCATGTGTACGGCTTCTTTGCGCATGCCTTCACAACGGGCTTTTCAACGGTCTGCATGTTGTTGCAAAAGCGCTGAGTGTAGATTTTTTTGCGCGTGGCATCAACGGTTTCGACGATGAAACTTGACGAAAAGATGTTGCACGCCTTGGCGCCAATGCCATTCTGACCTCCGATGATTCGTTCCGTGTCCTCGTCATCGTAGTTTGCCGATGTGAGGAGGTTGCCGAAAATGAGTTCTGGTACGTAGCAGTTGTGTTCTGGATGGAGCTCGACGTCAATACCGTCGCCGTCGTTCCACACTTTGATTGTGCCGGTGTCCCGATCGATGTCTACTTTGATATTCTTCACAGGGTTGACGGTAGTGCTGCTGCGCTTGAGTCGTACCGCATGATCGATGGCGTTCATGAGTATTTCGTCGAATATCTTGTAGAGGGCGGGCACGTATTGCATTTGGCGAAAGACCATTTTGTTGGAAACATTGTCGTACACCCACGTATTGCACTGATCTGGCTCCACGGATCCCACATACATGCCCGGACGGAGCAGCACATGAGCTCGATGATCCAACTTTCTGTACGTGTTTGCGATGCCGTTCGTCTCCATGGTGGTGGTTCAAGATTGCGAGTTTGTTTGGACTGCGAGTTTGAATTGTGACGTGCATGTATTCTCTTTATGTCTGTAATAATGCTTGTGCAAAAACATCACACAATGGGGAAACTACACGGTACCAACTCTATCTCCGACATTGCACGTTGTTTCATGGCATGTGTCATGTCGCGAGCGTCGTCAGAAACGATTTCCGATTCGATCACATCGTATGCGTATAATAGCGCCGCGACTGCATCGGGGACAGCCAAGCTGATGCCTCCAAATCGTGGAGCACATACATCGATGCGCTGCATTCCAGGATCTGTTACGACCGCTAGGATGGATGCACAAGCCTGCATTAATGCATCGTCTCTTTGCGTGTTATGGCTAACCAATGGCGTATTGGATGGCGAATCCTTGATAATAGGTGGCACTAACACGACTGAATTGGCCACAAACGTGAGCAGCATGTGCCTTTTGCCCGTGGCGATGGCAGAAAAACACCGTACATTGCCCTGTACTTGACGCCGCGCACAATTCCTGTTGCTCGTGAAACTCTTCTTGATCATCATCGTCATTGTCTGATCTCTCTCTCTCTCTTTACATTATATTTTTGATCGAATATTTTGATCATGATAATTGCACATTCATAGTTTCACGACGTCCGTTCCCGAGAAGCAAAGCTCATCTAGGTCTGAGGACATGACGAACAAGATGGCATAGGGTCGCACAGCCGCCGCATTCATAGATTCGCGTTGAATGATAAACAGGTCGCGCCATTCGATGATGCCTCGCATCGCCAGAATCTGAAGCAAATCGTTGCATGTAATCCCGGTGTCACTGCCAAGGAAAGGAGCATATTCATTAAGGGCGTTTGTGATGTTGATGACGTTGTCATTGAGTAGCTTGACAGATGCGAAAAGACACGTACGCTTCCAAAACGGCACCGATGATTCATGTCCATCTTGTGTCAAACACCGCAACTTTCTTCCCGTAGCAGCGTCAAAGAACACGCGTTCGCACACATAGTTGTGAGACGCGTCATAAGGTACACAGTTTACTGTGACGTGTTCCAGATCGTAGAATACCATTTTTCTCTCCATGACATCAAACCATACGCGTCTGAGCCATGCATGCAAGGCTGACACCATGCGAAGCAAAAAAGACAGACACGTTACGATCATTTTTGCAGGTACGACCAGAGGTACACGCAGAGATATAAGGAGTACGAGTACAAGCAAGTATCACACGACAAAGACACATTATTCTTTTTATACGTTGTTGCGAGATGGCAACGACCATGTATAGAACCCTGAGAATTGGAACAGAATGTGTACGGCGAACAACTTGATTGCAAAAGAGCCGAACAAGATCCACGCGTGCTTCTGTGTGACACCACGAAAGTGAGCCATCAGAAATAAAGGAAGGGCGGGGATGATAGAGAGCGCAAGGGTCTCTAGAGTGAACAACATGGGGTGAGCTTTCGGGAAGGCGATATCACGCACCAGGATAGAGAACACAACAAGGATGACACCGAGCACAATCATCATTGCGATCATCACCCACAGTGCTGCTTTGTTCAGTCGATTACTAAGGAGGGTGGTCATGGAGATATACTTTTATTGACCCACGCGCGCGTATATATTGATGAAGACATAATATTGCGATACTACTAATGCGCATAAATGTCAGACGATACAGTGCTGCCATCCGTACAAACGCTTGCAACAGAGCATGCCGAGGAGCTTGCGGCCCTTGAAGACGTCATCAGAAACCTTAAAGCTGTGTTTAGTGATGCAATGGTGCATATGAATAAGCACGAAAGCGTGATTGTAGAAATGCGACGCTTGGAAGATGACGTACGCGTGTTCCGTTCAAGGGTGGACGTGGCAAATGACGCGTTATTGCAGTCCAAAGAAAAAATCAATGATATGGCATCACAAATCGACGTTGCAACAGCAAAGTGCGCGCAGATGGCGGTTGTGGAGGAGGAGAACGCGTGCATGAAACTCGAGGTGCAGCGCGTGCAAGCAGCGCTGGACCATGCCAATCAACGTATTGCAAATCTCCAACACATGGAGAAGCGAGTGCGCGAGCTCGAAGAAGAAAACGCAGACCTAAAAACCGTATCGCGATTTGTCACTCTACAGAACGAAAATGACAAGCTGCGCGAAGAGCTTGCGAAAAGACAAAGGTCGAAACCTGCCGCGGCGAAGAGCATCAAATAATCGATGACAAGTGAATTAGTGGTACCGTAAATTCATGGTGCAATCGAGTGTGTTCTTGTAGTTAATGAGCGGCTTTGTGCGTCGAAGGCGAATCTTCTCTTGGTATTTGTTGACGCGATCCTTGTCCAGGGGGATGAACTTGTATTCGCTGCGAAGCTCCGATTCGCTAATTTCTTCGACCTGTTGTGTCAGTGACATCATGGGATTGCTGCTGCACATCATGGCCTTGTTAGATGTCGAAAACCGCCTAAATTCGTCGATGTTCATGTGTCCGCCAAACATGGCGAGTGCGCACCGATCAGGAGCTGGTCGTACCACCTTGCCGTATCCAACGCAACTGGATAGCAAGTTGATAAGTGCATACCGCTCGTGAATCTCATCCGACGACTCTTTGCTCCCAAAGTTCCACGCCGCGGAACACTCCATGCTGCAGAAACACCCAACGACTTGAAAACGTTCGTGGACGTATTTGACGGGTAAACCCACCGGCACTGTGTTGAACTTGTGGCAACACCAGTGACAACACACCGACGTGTTACTTGGCCATTCTCCAATCTTGCTCTTTTCTTCGAAATCCATCAATAAACGCACGATGCGCCCGCCGATAGGTGATTCCTTTGCATGACACGCATCGGGCACACAGTTGCTGGCCGGGCCAATATCACAGTCGATGGACGCCGATACGCCACCACATGCCCCCGTCATGTTTGCAGGCGTCGTTGACGTCATAAAGAGCTCCTCATATGTCCTAGGATGTTGTGTTGAGTGTGGTGACTCTATGCTATTTTTTACACCCTCCGTTGTCGAAGGGGACAATGTGAACGGCTTTGACGTGAATGTGTTGGAAACCGTCTTGTTGTATCCATTTGGAACCGCAAGCGAATCCGTTTCATCAAGGTCCATACCATTTGCGTTGATATCTGGGCCAGAGATCTTCAATTGCAATATGACGTTTTCGTCATCCGAAATGCTAAGGGGTGCTGCACGTTCGGTGCCCACATGGTCCACGAACGCACTGTATACTTTGATCGCATGGGGATTTGATGACTTTTGATGAACTTCAGCAAGAGCATCCACATCATGTTCCGTGTCAGGTTCAACTTCAACCTTTTTGACCTGTTGTTGTTTACGTGACCCACGTTTCACGGCGACGTTGACCACGTCCTTGACCACTGACGGTACACCATCCTTTGAACACCCCCCCTCGATAGGGGCTTCTTGTGTTGTAGCATTTGTCGCTGTCACTTTGCTAGCTGCTGGTTTCCGTCCTCGACGTTTTGCGGGAGGGACGACATCATTAATCACCAGCGGCGTGTCTGGCTCCTTTGCTGCGACACTGACGATACGCGCAAAAGCATCCATGTTTTTTTATGGTTTTTTAGCAGTTTTAGTTCAGCAGGTTGTTTAGGTCGTTTAGGTCGTTTAGGTTGTTTCTGTAGTTGTGTTGCCTGTGTTTGTGCTGGCTGCTAATTTACGCTGCTGCTAATTTACTTTACTTCCCCCCAAATGCTTAAGTACTTTTGTTTTCGTCATCACTGCTTAGGATATATCCGTGCAAGAATGGAACTTATGTAAGAGTCTTCGTTTTCGTCTTCCGTTGTATCGTTTTCTTCTTTTTTATCCGATGGTTCTTGTGCCATGCGTTCGGTTTTCATGGTGTCGGTAGCGACAGTAGCATTCCCAACACTCCCAGCTGTGGCCGGGTTTACACCGACACAGTCCTTGGAGAGCACGGCATCCAAGAGTTGGATGAGTTTGCCCGTGCGAATTTTCACGGTCCGCACATCGTCCTTCATCTTGTGCAGCGCATCCGTCGTGTACAAACTCATGCCCATAATGGACAATACCAGAAAAATCATGACAATCAACGACATTGTGCTATAGTTGTGATGATAAAAGTCGAGCAAAAAAAGTCACGCCAACGGACTCGGGGTGTGCACACAATTAATTGTTGTAAATGTCCAACTTGTTGTACTCGGACAAGAAAAGCGGCTCGCCAAGTGCAGACACAGACCGAATATCCCTGCTGTAGTGACGCGGAGGTCCTTTTTCGTAAATGTTTTTGATGCGCTCCTGTCCGATGGCGTAGTTGAAGTATGTGAGGTCACCAATGCGAGTGCCTTGAATGCCGCCATCCGGGAAGAGATAAAAGTGGCCGGTGTTTGCCCTCAGCGTGCCTGAGACATGCTCCGTGTAATACAACATGTCGTTTAGATAAAAACGCACAATGACGCCATCCTCAAAGTCGCTGACAGATACGCTGTCCTCAATGACGATCGTAAACAGCGCCCACTTGTGAGCGATCAATTTCATAGCGTCACGGCGTTTGGTGTTATCATTGACATCATTTGCAGGATTGATGGTAACTGATGCGAACGGCCATTGGATGGTGTTGAAAAAGATGCCGATTTCATCGTATCTATCGGCAAAAGCGACGCATGGAGCAGAGATAAAGGGGTATGTCAACACAAAGTCGGGGGCTGTATCGAATTTAATACCAGTCCTATCTCCATTGGGTCTGACGGACACACGGGGAGGCGCGTTGACGTTGAATTGTGTTGCTTTGTCGCCGATGAACAACGCTGCATTGTACGGACGAATATCACCCCTGTGAAAGATCGTCTTATGCTTGGCTTGCTCGGGATCATCGACAAAAATCCAAAAGCTGTAGGAGTATTGAGCTCCACCGGTGCGGTTGAAAGAATCAGGCAGTGATAGGTAGTTTTTGGCATGCGAGTTGGTCGTGTTGTACGTCTTGGATGCGAGGACCGTGGTATCCGCATACCCATCTAGAATTTTCGTCTCGAATTGTCCGTTGCGAATGATTGCATGTTTGTCGATTGCCAGCCTATCGTGTGCGATCAATCGAAGTGACAAGATGTAAAGGGCGTACACGATGAGCAACCCAATCAAGACTTGGACGACATTCATTGTTGTGCTAGTCATAGTGTCCTTTGCTGAGTACAGGAGCTTTTTCTATTAATGATGTTCGGTATTATAATTGTGGATGAGAAGAAAGTTGCGTCGCATGTGGTCATGTGTCACGCTTCAAGGCGGTAAACTGGCGAGCGAAGGCCGTAGTTGAGACCCAATGCACTCAGAATCGTGTTCATTGTCGGACCCGCCGTGTAAGTTGCCTTGATGTCCTTGTGCATCAGCCCAAAGTTAAAGTACTGCGTCTTGGCGATGAACGCTCTTGGCTGTGCCGTCAGGTTCGGCAGAGCGCCAACATAGATGTCTCCGTTGGTGCCCGCAAAGATAGGACGGGGGGTAGTGGGCGAACGCCTAGGTAGATCAAACACATTGCTGACCGTGTAAATATCGCCGTCAAGGTACAGCGTTAGAAGGTTGTCTTGGATGACAAACGCAATATGCACCCAACGCTGCAAAGGAACGTAATCGATCGTTGCTGTCAGATAGCCGTTTCTGGGATCCATGACCTTGTCGAGAATTGCGTTACCTTGCACTTGAGGATCCAGATCGCTCGGCGTCTCGGGGACGAGCGTCGTCTTGACAGCGACGTGCAAGCGGTTGGTCCCCTTGTTGAGGAATACGATGGGGTTGCTGCCGTTGACGGACTGCCCGCTGCCGCCCCTGCAAAACAGGAGCGCATGGCTATCCATGGGCGGATATTCAACAAGGTAAAGCCACGTTGAAAAGGTGTACTCTTGGCCGTTGAGCGTGGGCGGCAGAAGAGCCGAGTCGATGCGAAGGGGTTGCTTCATGTTAAACAACCTCGTGCTCTCCTTGACAATGACGACATTCTGGAGGTCGCTGCGCTTGATTTTGTAAACAATGTAGACTACGATGACAATGATCAAGAAAAGGGCTACGACGACAAACAAAGCTGCAGTGCTTTGGTTGGCGATTCCGGCGACCTTATCTGTGATCTCCCTCGCACGCTGACCAATATCGCTAGACGACATACGCTTGATTTTTTAAAGAAAAAAACAGAGGAGGAGGATATGTATACACAATGCGTAGACTTTTTTTCATGGTATATCTTCAGCGGCTCTCCAAGCTCGCACGCGTGCTTGAAATTTAGAGTTTTTTCCAGGCGTTAAAGTATAGAGATTGCGCGCGAGTGTCCCTTTCTGTAATGGATTCTTTCAAACAAGCGCTGGAACTGTTTAATGTATCGGACGTGGTCCGTGAGGGTCAAGAAATAGGGATGCAAACTTTGTCTGTCCACGACGAGCGTCCAATCAAGAAGTTCTTCATTGATCAAGTTGAAAACACGTCGGTGCCGGCATGCCACGTAAAATGGGCTATTGGCTGTTTGTACGTCATTTCACAGTACCTCTTGTACATGAAACACGAGAAAAAGGAAGCTCTAGATTTTGACAGTACCGTTGTACTGAAAGAATACATACCCGAGTTGTTGTCGGCTGTAGTGCAGAGCAGTCCGTCGGAGGATGACAAGGATCTCTTGGCTGCATTTCAAATGCAGAGCCCATTGTACGTGTTGATATACTCGTTGTTCCTAGACAAAGGACGGGAGAAAAGTGCTGTTTTTGATGACGTACATGGCAATATCGCGTATTCGAGCAAGCACACGTGCTCGCAGTCCGGCGCAGGAATGACAAAGACAATAAATGTGTGCATCATGACGGCCACCATTGCAAGATTCATCAAGTCAAAATGCGTTTCATCTACGTCCTGCAGCCAAATCGAAACCGAATTTCGGCGCATGATGGCGATCGCTTTGACGGGAATCTGTCAAGACACCAGTCAAGACATGGCCGAATCTTTCAAGAACATTGCGTCCAAGGTTGTGCTGAAGAACGGGATCATGCAATGGATTGAAAGTTCAATCTTTGGCGACACAACGACTGCGACATTCATCGACAAACTTCCAAACGTGCCAGACTATGTCAAATACTTTATCCATTCCATTGTCAACCTGAGAGAAGCATACATCAATTTTGGGAATACGTGCAATAGCATAACCAGCCAGGATAGACAAGAAATTCAAGACATGATTAACAAATCACTAGAAATAGGCCGAAAGTTTGCGGAAACCTTTGATCGTGGCAATGACGATAGAGAGCGTCATCAAAAGCAAAAACGAATTTTGATTGCTTCTGTGGTCAATATTCACTATACGATCAAAGTGTTCATGACGTTGCCCTGGATAGCACAAGTGTTTTCGATTGATAACATCCCCGCTTTGTTGGCGCGCGCCATTGATCCCAGGGGCGATAGGGACCCGAAAACAATCGAGAGGATACAAGAATTGCAACGGTCGTGGCGGCGCATATTTTTCGTCGAGGTACCTACAAAACTCAAAAACATGATGCTTCAGACTCTCAACGGTTACAAGGATTCTATCCAAAAGGAGATTACGCAGGACACCGGTTACGTGAAAAATGTCATTCGCGTACCTGGAGAGGAGAGTTCCGACACCGAGTACATGTCACGTTTTAACATGCATCGACATCTCACTCTTATGTTGTTCAACAGCTTGAACAACATGGAGGGCGCAGACAATCCAATAACAGAGTTTGCTCTAGAGTACGTCAAGTCATTCGTGCTGATGTACAACCAAATGAACTCGAACACGGAAGGTATCAACGGTTTCAAAAACTTGGAGGCGACCGCGCTGACGACACGCAGCAAGTCAAAATCGACAGTCTTGTCGTATGTGCGCATCCGGGCGAACGGGAACATGTATCAATACCGTCACGATTTTCTGTTGAATCCCATGAACATGGACACACAATTCTACATCAGGTACAACTCACGCTATGAATTGACGCCCGAACAAAACAATGCAAAGGATAGTATCATTTCACGTCATTCTACATCATCCAGCAATGATAGAGCATTGACGACTGAGCATGCATACGCGTTTGGACCATTCACTCGCGTGTTCTACCCCAACCACAGCAATCGAGAAATTGCAAGCAGCTCTTACGAGGTCATCCACAGCCTGTTACATGGCAAGTCAGTGATGGTGATGGGTTTTGGCATTAGTGGAGCTGGGAAAACGTCCACGCTCATATACCTGAAGCCAGCTTATGGTGAACCGCAACGTGGCGTGGTGCTTCATTGGATAACAGCCTTGCAAGCCCAGGGGTACTTTCAAGACGGCATCAAGTATCGTGCCGTAGAATACTATGGAAAAGGCGACACCATTGATAAATGGCAGCTACGAAACATGAACGTCCAGAAATCCATCCTTGAAGCTCAAGACAAAGATGATGTGAATATCAACATGGATCCCAAGGCAGACGATGATGCATCGTGGAGGATGTTGGAGAACAAAGACGTAAACATGATCAATCGACTTGGCGAGGAGCTTGTGAAACTCGTTACGGACCCAGCATTCAGGCAGACCAAACCTACCACCAACAACGACAGTAGCTCGAGGTCGCACGTCGTCTTTACAATCCAAGTCTCAAAGAAGACATACAACGATCATCAACGGTGCTACTTGCACATCGTGGATTTGGCAGGTGTAGAGAATGCATTCGATAAATCGAGCGATACCGTCGTTTCCGGGTTTATGGATCCTAAAAGACAATCGTGCCAGATCGCAGTACAGTACTTGTCCAAGTTCAAAGAGCTCAATGTTGCACGCGGCACGCCTTCACCACCTGGCACGAGCGATGATGTCGTAAACTGCACGGTGTTTGAACGCTACCTCTTCCAGGATTCCATGCCCTTTATTGACAACCAAGAAGAGAAAGACAAGATGAGTAATGGATTCATACATGCTGGCAGGAACCTTCGCGACTGGTACATCAGCAGTGCGACGAGTAGCGACGGCGGTGTCCCGATGTATGTCACATTGAACATCATCAATGCCTTTGCTAAGTCAAAGAATGTCGTGTATGCGTCATCCCAGCTGTGGGACAGCGTCATAATGAATTGCTACGCCAAGTATAACATCAATGCCGTTGGTAACATCGAGTTGAGTGTCGCGGAAGATAGAACGGTAGGGGAAATCGTAAGGCTGCGTGCGAAGTTGGCGTTGAACTCAGGCAGCTTGTTCCCCTTAGCTCTAGGTAAAATCGTTAACAAAGAACAGAATAAACCGTACATGACTATTCCTTACAAAGATATTCCATGGGCCGAGCCCATCAAATTTTTACCAAAGTCAACAAAGGACAGTGAATGGCATGGACTCCTTAGTATAGGCCAGTATACCATGAAATCAGATGGTTTCGAGAAGAAAGATTTTATAGGAAAACTACCAAAAGTAATAACTTCGAAAGAACTCTTGAAGGCAGATTCATGGCCCAATGGACAGTTTTTACATGACTTAGCTAAAAAACGCAGTGATGAACAACCCAAACAGTTCTCGACGCGTATAGCGAAAGAAGTGAGAAACAACAAAGATGTTTGGATCGCGCCGAGAGATAAAAAACCGCCACCCATCTACACGCTTGGCTACCCACCAAGAGTGTTCAAAGACCTGTCGATGCTTGAGATTGCCAACCTAAAGCGCATCACAAGCCATATAATGGATGAGTATCAAACACTGAGTACAGATGACATGGCCAAATACATAATCGACGTTTTAACAATGTTCAAAGGAACCTTGGGTAACGAGTCGGATTCCTTCCTTGTGCAGGCCATGACAGACGTGAATCAAATCAAGCGAGTGTTGCATAACCTGTTTGGCGACCTCGGGGAGGCAACAAATGACGCACAGGAGGCGCTGAAGGATGTCACTGATGAACCTGTGTCCGACATTACTACGAATCTTAGAAACTTTTTCAAGTTCTTTACAGGAACACAAGGCCAGACTATAGCGAACGGGGTGAACGAGCCTCAACAACGTCTGTTTGCGTACATACAGATGATGTATGCGTTCATCAAAGAAACATTAGAGCTCAACTCCGTGGGTGCTCTAACGCAAATCATAAAACCAACGACTGAAACAGCTATTATCAAGGGATACGAAACAGAGTGTAAATTGCGGGCAGCTATACCATTGTCAATGTTCATTCTTCGCAATACCGAATCATACGACAAGTACATCGCGCTCAGTCATCCTTGGACGTCGGATGAGTTGATGCGCATCGTAGACATTCCAAGTGTTCAAGAAGTTACATCTGGTAAAACAGCAAAGGCTGTCGTGTTCAACGATGACATCAACAACTATGACATGCAACTCGCTAAGTATTTCGGGATGCCAGGAACGACCGTCCATTGCATGAACTTGCCAGTGTCTGCGACGGGATGCCCGTTCAGTGTAGTGGCAAACAACGATACAAAAGAAATAGTCATGCGACCGAGCGACATCAGCTTGAAGGCACTCACTCGAATTGTAAAGTTTTTGGAATTGTGTCCCAATGGCGAACACATGCATTGGATACAATTGATATTCATGTTCGCACAAGTGGCTGCAGGCATAGACAACATTGCCAAGGGTCGCCATGAGGAACTGTTAAAACACGTGCACTACTATATGGAACAACGCACACAAGAAGGCAAATTCATCAACAAGTCAGTGTATGCCCTTCGCAACTCGTTGTTTGATATCGTCGAGCTGCAGAATGCCAACAATCCGTATGGCAATCCAATGTTCCTGTCGGAATGTTCCTTCTTTGGGTGCCATCCCGTGTTGGACCCGCAGTGTTTCCGTCAAACCAAGTCACAAGATGCCGCAAAAGATAAGGATCGTCTCATGGAGTATGTATCGAAATTCCAAGCCAACAAGGACTTGCAAATATGCTTGATGACCGCCGTCAACCTAAGCAGCACCGTCCCTGATCCACCAGCAGTTCCATACATAAATTATACCAACTTACTACACGTGTATCGCCTATTGGCATTCCGGTATGCCGAAGACAGCGTGAACAGCATCATTCAACAGGCGATCCATCCCGCAAACCAAGACACTCCACAACAGGATGTTCAACCTGGCGATGTTTACAACCCTGCGGCTCTTGACGCCGCGACGGGTCCGGTGCTCACCCGCCTTGTATCCAAGGCCTTGCAAGATGTGGTCAGCGAAATCCAAAACGCACTACCTATGGCTGTATCTTTGGAGGAAGCCTTGGGTAGGATCAAAAGCATAGAGATCAATATCGCGAATGGTAGATCGCCGTCAATTCAAGATCTTAAAAAGGTCATAGACCTGATCACGTTTTACAACAACTCCTCCCTCATAGGCAATCTATCATTCGTAGATTCTCTACAAAAGCGTGCGTCAGATGGCGTGTGCGATGTTTCAAGAAGGTCTAAAGATGATGCGTTGTACAGCATCGACATTCCGTCCCTGTGTGGAAGTCGGATTATCAATGATCAAAGCACAAAATCGTTAAGGATAGTGAAATCGGTGACGGGACCCACGTACTATCCAGAAAACATCAAAAAGTACATTGAGAGCAACGAATGAACGCGAAATCTAAAGTCGGTCATTTTAATCTTCCGACTACATTATTAGAGAGAGATTGTCATCATGATGAGGGCTACTATCGTGTACGTCGTTGTGTCATGCATAGTGACATTGTTGGGCACGTTTGCAGTTCTTACACTATCTGTGCCCAAAGATTTGTTGGTAGAATCTAGCGCGGTAGCTATCGCGTCGTTGTTGGTGTTGGTCGTACCGGATGTGTTCAAGACGATTTACTGCAACTTTGGCCGGGGCAGCGCTCTTTTCGCCTCCGTGAATCAAGCTAGATCCGACCTGGTTGCAGCTTTGATGCTACCAACACAAACAACAAGTCGCCGAGGAGGTGAAGGAGACGATGGACAGGGGGTCAAACGCGCCCTTGTCCAGCTCAAAAGCGCATACATTGCGTTTGTGACGGATTGGTATCCCATGTACCATGTTGTCTTCACACATGCGTGCACCGCAGCGTCATTCTTCATTACATATGCGCTTGTCGTATGGTTACAAAAATCGGGCATCCTGAATTTTCATAAATCCAAAAAGGCGTCGACGACGACAATGCGGGGCGGCCATCTCTCGACAATGGTGGGGGGAGCAGATATAGATAGAGATATCTTGACAATTTTGAATGGTCTTACACCAGAGAAGGCTGCGCGCTTGTCCTTGAGTGATATAATGAAGCTCGGAGGGGTGAAGAACATTCGCACCGAAAGCATGGCTTCAGTCGGCCAAAGGGTTAACGATGTCGACATCACTCAAACGCCAGAAAGGTATGACGGCCAATTTGGGCAAAGGACTTCTGTAAGCATTGATAACAACAAAGACTTTGGAACGTTGCACTCAAATGATGCGAGATTCACGTCCACATATGCAGCAAATCATGGAAAGAATGAGATCGATGTTCAAGTGAGTGAGCTGCTACGGCAACTCGATGCCTCACGCTATTATGACCAAGCGTTCGCTGCAGATATCAAAAACAAAATCGCAAATCTACAGACTCGCAATCGTGAGCTAGCATCAGCAGCTGGAGCCGATGCACAAGATGAGCGCTATAGGCTCTTTGAAAAATTGAAAGACATTAAAAACCGCATCGACGATGATAACACTGCTGGCAAATTGAAAGAAGAGCTTGATCAATTGCTAAAATCAACAACAATCACGGATATGAATGCTTTGGTAGAACTCGAGAAGAGAATGCAAGAGTCGAGGTCGGCATTCGATCATGAAGAGTACTATAACTTATCGAAGCAACTACAAGTTATCAAAGACCGTCTCAATGGCCCGTCAGCACCTGGTCCTTCAGCACCTAGCCCGTCAGCACATAGTCCATATGCAGCTGGCCCGTCAGCACCTGGTCCATCAGCACCTGGTCCATCAGCACTTGGTCAAGAGGCACTTGGTCCATCGGCCCCTGGTCTATCGCCCCCTGGTCAAGAGGCACTTGGCCCTTCGGCCCCTGGTCCATCAGCACTTGGTCAAGAGGCACCTGGTCTATCGGCACCTGGTCTATCGGCACCTGGTCTATCAGCACCTGGCCTATCAGCACCTGGCCTATCGGCACCTGGTCTATCAACACCTGGTCTATCAACACCTGGCCTATCGGCACCTGGTCTAGGGACACCTGGTCTATCAGCACCTGGTCTATCAGCACCTGGTCTATCAGCACCTGGTCTATCAGCACCTGGCCTATCAACACCTGGTCTAGGGACACCTGACGGTCCGTCGCCACCTGGTCTATCAACACCTGGTCCATCAGCACCTGGCCTATCGGCACCTGGTCTAGGGACACCTGGCCTATCAACACCTGGTCTAGGGACACCAGACCGTCCGTCGCCACCTGACCTAACGGGGGCACATGGCGTAGCAGGGGCACCAGGTCTAGCAGGGGCACCAGGTCTAGCAGGGGTACCAGGCGTAGTGGGGGCACCAGGTCTAGCAGGGGCACCAGGTCTAGCAGGGGCACCAGGTCTAGCAGGGGTACCAGGTCTAGCAGGGGTACCAGGTCTAGCAGGGGTACCAGGTCTAGCAGGGGCACCAGGTCTAGCAGGGGTACCTGGCGTAGTGGGGGCACCTGTACCAGGTTTGGGTCAACAATCATATAATATGCCACATATCATGTATTCTTATCCCACCGGCAGCGCAGCTCTCCCAACTGTAGTAGGGTTTAGGCCTCCCCCGTGTGAAAAGAAGAGAAAGAAGAGTCGTTACGACTATGCTTCACGTTACGGAATGCCATCCATCGCTGCAGCATGTTGCCAAGCGCTCCTTGCACAGCATGGTCTTGGAGGTATGGAACGCTTTACTGCACCCCACGTGGACGACACAGTGATGATGATTGACGAGGTCATCGCAACTGGTTTTACACGGACTTCGCCGACGCTCATGAACGTGTTGGACCGTGTGCAACGATCAACGCATGCCAACTTGGATCGTGGTATGGCATTGCACGTCGCCATTTTGCTACTTCTTATGGCAATATTGACAGTTGCATAGGTATGAAAAAAAATAAAAGAGGACATTTACATTTTCAAGTGTTCATGAGAGAGCGTGTTGCAATCGGCGATGACACCAAGAATACCATCTGCCATCTTGTCTTCGCCCGAGTCCATAAGGAGAGCAGCGCAACATTGAGCAGCAAATATACGGCATATCGTCTTCTTTCGATATGCTGCCGACATCACATGTTTTTCTTGTTGATGTTTTTCTTGCAGTTGTGCTTCATAACTGGTAAACACATGTACGTGTTGTTTTTGACGTTGTTGTCGACATATTGACAACAAATCGTAGTGAATGATTTTAAGGTTATAGCGTCTGTCTTGTAAGAATTGTCTTGTGCTTTCTTCACTCAACATGAACATGTTGCACCGAGACCGTAAATGTGTATCAATTATCTCAGGTGTTGGATGGGATATGTGTAAAACATCATGTGCTTGTATGGCAGCGCTCATAAAGGCCTTGAATGACTTGACGTCACTCGCAGACGCAGTAGAGCTCGCCGTCAGCAGATACTTTGTATTGTTGCCTGTTTTACAAGACGCCCGCAAGGCTTTAACGAGTTGAGCCAATTGAAGATGGAGTCCTCTTGAATTGGCCATAGCAACATCAACGTCTTCAACCATGATGACCGTAGGCTGCCGAACTTGTGCAAAGTATGTAGCCACTGATCCATGCGCCGGTTTCAAATGGTCGATGCTTTGATCAATGCTCCATTGTCGCACAATGCAAGGACACATTTGGAATGCATTCGCGATAAGAGTTGATTTACCGCATCCGATTGGACCAACAATGACACATATTGTACATGTGTGATCTTGAAGTTTTGACACGAGCTTTTCGAGCGTACCCGTTGGGTTCTCAATGTATGTCCAAGTCATCAGAGATTTTGCGGTGCAAGACACAGCTTGATTTCACCAAGCGATGCGACGTTATACTTGCAGACAATGGGAAAGTCGTTCTTCAAGAAGAGCTCGACTGTGTTGCACAGGTTTGTCGCCTTTGTGAACAACACGAGATGCTTGATGCTAAAAATTCCTTGAACGATTTCGTCAGGTTTCTTGTTGCCAATGCTATGTACACCGTTTTCGTTATCACATAGAATGGTCTCTTGACAACAGAAATCGCCATTGCAGCTGAAAATGAGCTGATTGCCCACATTCTTTATCTCCATATACTCGGCGAGGTTGTGCATGTCTCGGCAAATCTTTTGAAAGTCTGATGACGGCAGGGTGATGACAGAATTGAAATCGGCAGGATCTACCGATATTTTTTGATTGTCGAGGTCGAGGAGGTTCAATTTGTACGTCGTACGCGAGTTTTTTTCCCCATTCTCGATTCGGATGCCTAGATGATTCATGTCGGTCGAGTCAACGAACAGAGTCAAGATATCATTGTTGTTTATGGTCTTGATGAGCTTGTGTAGGTTCAACATGTTGACACCGATGCTCAGGCGCTTCGCACATGAAAAATACTCGAACCTGTCAGCATCTAGTTTCAGGTGCACCAACACGATATGAGACGTATCCATTGCCACAATTTTCACGCCTGTTTCGTCGAATTCAATGCACGTATCAGTAAGGAGTTCTTTCATGGCCTCAACCAGCACTTTTACCGCGACTGCTTGTACCGTGCGCAGCTCGAGACAATTCGTGGTGCCCGTTGTATTGATGCCATGGTCGTCACGGGCAGCAGATGCGTCGGCCATCTTGTATGGGATGTACTATACATCATGACGCGTGTAGTCCTTATATATGTATACATGCATCATGAATACATACGACGCATAAAGAGACATCATCCATAACAAGAACCAAATCACAATCCATAGACATAAGATGGCGTCTTTTCAGACATCAAGGAGCACAGTGCCGAGGCAGACATCGAGACGGGCGACAGTGTTGCTCGATTTCGATGGCGTCATATTGCGTCACCCACGTGCTGCCGAGCTCATTAGAGATCGTTGTGAACGTTATGTATCTGGAATGACGGGATGCCATCCGTCATCATCTGCACCGCGGAACTTGAACCGCGCCTTGTACACTACATATGGTCATACCAACTATGGCCTATACCGTCTGGGATACAGCGCCAGTCTACAACGGTTCAATTCGTACGTATATGGTGGCATCGATTACGATGCGTTGTTCTCAGACAAGGAAGTTGTAGAATCACACAAGACAACGATGCAAGATCTAGACCACTTATGTGAGCACCATGACACTTACATCTTTAGCAACGCCCCGACGGTATGGTGCTCGGAGGTGATGAAACGAATCGCTGCGTCCTCATCATCAAGAAGAGCACCAACATCTGAACATCAACCGCGGATTCACCCGGGACACGTGCAAGAGATTTCGCCGGGCCTGCGCGTTTTACAGATGCCGTATTTGAAGCCGGATATTCGAGCCTATGAAGCCGTTGAGACGATGTTTTCGTTGTCGACTGGAGAAAAGAACAAGGAAATATACTTTGTAGAGGATAGCTTCCTGAATCTAGCACAGGTCATACCACGTCCAAGATGGCGGAGCATGCTGCTATCGGATAGCTATTTTGCGTTGCCCAATGGATTGACGTTAGTGGACAGTCTCGCGCGTGTCAAGACGCATGTGGACGTCATGGGAACACCGAGTAGTTTTTGATTGCATGGTCGATGCATGCTGGCGTTAGAGCCCGTGTGGCACGTTTGACATGAGCATGCTTCACAGCATTCGACACGGTTGTTCCGATGAGGTTCCTCAGCAGGTTGCGTGCACCGATGGACATGCGCATTTCACGCGCGCTTCCGATTCTGGCCTTGTATTCTTGCCAAACTTTGCTAAACACATCATCGGGCAATCGCGTTGTCGTTGACGATGCGTCGGAAGCATGGGAACCACCACCTGACAATGAGAATGTCGATGTCAGCGAGTTGTGCGCCAATGCGTCGGACATGGGTTCCATAGACACGACATCGTGTACAAAGTATTGACCACTATCCTTGCCAAAGTATTCGGCTGGTAGAACGGTTTCAGCACCGCCAACATGTAGCTTTTTGTTCGACTTTTTGTTGATTTTCTTGTTGTTTGGCTTTTTGCTCGCTTTTTTGGTTGGGGTGCCGCCGCCCTGATGCATGAAGCTGGCGCGCGCAGCACATGGACAACCGCCGCCGGTTGCCGCGTATGTAAGGGCGGGGCGCGCGAGATCATCAGACACGAACGGTGGTTCAGTGAGGTTACCGTTTGCAGAGTATGCACCGCTGTCTTTGCCAAAGTATTCGGACGGCAGTACGGTCTCTGCACCGCCACGCATGTGGTGTGCCACATCAGACATGAGCTTGACGTCATTTTCGGTGATCGTCTTGTGTCCGCAGCTGCGTGCAGTCTTGGCAGCAATGTCAAAGTAGGTCTTGGAGATATCGTAAAGGAGCTTGTTGAACTTTGTCTCGGTCTTGTCCGGCATGCGAATTTCGGTTGCCTGCACACGTTTGGCCAGCGCGCTGAGGAGTTTCGAGCTAGAAAAGTTCATGGTGCGATGTGTCCTATACTTGTGTCCTATTTGTGTCCTACTAGCTTCTGATAAAATTTTTAATAGCGACACCATGATGAAAAAAACAGCAAGCTTTGCGATGCCTTGTTCGCGAACAATATATATAGTATATTTCATATGACGCTGTGATGTATGCCAACGTGTTGAACACAGAAGACATCGCCTCGCAATCGACCTACGCGAGAAACAATGGCCGAGTTCAGTTGCTTCCTGGCGAGAATGGAACGCCGTATCACATGTTCTCGGATGCTGGCAGAGGCATCACGAGCACCGTCGCAAGCGATGCTTTCAAGAACCTGGAGCTCAATGCCACTGGCCTCTTGTTTATGAGTCCCAAAAATGCCGAAGCGTTACAAGATGGTATACGATACCAAGTATATGCGCGCACCGCGGGCAAGCATGTGATTGGCCGTCAATCAGATGTAGAACTTGCAACAATTATGCGTTCAATGTTTTTGCAACACGGTAGGAACACAACGATGGCGGACGGCGGTTATGATATTGACGAAGTGCGTAGACTGAATGCATTCGTCATTGAGTATTGTGTTGACAAAATTATAGCAGAGATCAATATATACGTCAAGTATCGTGATGACATATCGCAACTGCCGTTGCCCATGGCTCGCGGCGAGTATGCTAGCAATAAGGGGTCGCGTTCCTTGGTGCAACGCGAGTTCTAATCAAAACTTTTTAAAACTCAATCAGCATAGATGACCGGTTGCGATGGTCAATTACAATGCAATGACGTTCGGGGTGGAGCAGTAATACTGCAGCGGCGAACGCGTCGGGATCCGAGTACGCGATACTGCCGTATATGCGGAAAAGCTTGTGGAACAACGGCGAGAGGTTGTTCTCTGCATCGTGTGTTTGAAATTTGAACAAAAATGTGTAGTCTATGCACTGAAACATGCTCTCTGGCAGGTCCCGTTGCAGGCTGTTGCTTGAAAGTACTGTGGTGACCTTGAAGACATCGCGATGCATGATGAGATCGCGTACGCATGGATCGTTGTGCCATGTGCAGTTCCACAAGCAGTTGTTCAGAACAATGAACCAAGGAGCGTGTTGTGAGGGATCCGCTTTGCTCGCACGCATCATTTTTGCAGCCCATACCTGAAGCAAGTTTGGATCATACTCGGTGACGCTGAGAATTGCTGAAGATACCGGTTCGCGCAAGCGTTGCCCCATGACAATCCCTGGACATCCGGAAAGGGGTGCATTATTCAAGAGAAACTGCACGAGATGCCCTTTTCCAGATCCCCGTCTGCCAAGAATGTTAACAAACGCGTTGTCGCTCAGGTGCATGACGTGCATGTATGTGTTTGCGGTTGTACGTAGAAATATTTCAAAGCGCGCGCAGCGCATCGATTTCCCTGGACACAACATCTACCATTTCCCGTTTTTCCCGGTCGCTCAACAATGTACTCTTAGCAACGACACTCAATTGTTTCTTGAACCGTGCCAAGACGTTGTTAGCCACTACGCGTATTTGGTGTTCGCGTGCACTCTGGTCTGGGATCTCGTTGTATTTCTTAGTATGCGACGCCATGGTCTTGATGGCACACAGTACCAGGGACACTTTACTCGAGTAGTGTTGGACGAGTTGCATGTTCAAGCGATGTAGAAATACAACAACATCACGCAATGATGGCGTAACGTTATTGTTATTGTTATTGATATTGAGTTTGATGAGCAAGTAGTTGTAAGCGAGCTGAAACTCTGTGACGGACTCGTAATCGTCTCCATAACCCAACAAATGGTCGCCCAATTGCATGCTTTCTGGCATATTTGGCACTGTAAACCGCATCAACGATCGTCCTACGATGTTGAAAGCGTTCAGCTTGGCTTCATACTTTTTGAAATCATAGTATCTCATAAGATAACGTGACTTGGCACCGCCGGGAGGGCGGAATACGATGAGGCGCGTTTCTGCAGATCGCAAGGGCGCGTATAGCTGCAGATGTATCGTGCCATCAAGGTACAAGTAATGCGTGGCGCCAGGAGGCTTGGTTTTGGGAACCTCGACTGCGTTCTGTATATTGACAAGACGTTGCGCATCTTCTACGATTTTGTTAGTGCTGTCCATTCCGTAGTACGGGAGCTTGAATTTGAGCATCATGCTTGATGCGTTCATCTTTATTCCCCATCGTTGTTGCATCAGCATATCCCTTGCAATGTCTTCTTGAGCGGGATTCAATCGAATGTCAGACACGAACAAGATATGCGCGCGTTTCTTGATGCGTTGAAGATCGAGTACTGATTGGATTTTATCGTCATCGAACAAGGTACGCCAGAGCGTAATGTTGTTGGTTTCTTTGATATCAAATGGCGCAGGGTCGATGAGAAGATAATGCGCGGTAGGGAACATGTCCGCTATCATACGCATATTGTATCCAGGTGCCGCGCCAACATACACAACGATGCAATCAGTCATTTTCATGCGCAATGCGCACATCGACATGAATTCTAACATTGTAAAGAAGAGTTTCCTTTGCCCATGATGACAATTGAATGATCCAAGCGCATTCTCGAGCTTGTAGAATGTGTCGTTATCACTGTATTGAACAGCGTCAGACCATATATCGATGCTTCTACTCAGATCATGTGAAGATGATAACTCGTTGATGATGGAGCTTGTCAATCGTTCATTCGATAGCTTGCTTCGTCCGGACAATGCCAATAGCGCTGCCAAAGACTTGATGTTAGCGGCACTCAAATCATGAATGTAGGATTGATAACTGGTCATCGGTAAAGCTATGACTGACCTACTGACCTTTGCGGACCTGCGGACCTGCGGACCTGCTGACCTGCTGACCTGCTGACCTACTGATTGTACATGGCATTTTATTTCTGCTTTTTTTCTTGCGAACAATACCGGCATAAAGACGCACATGTTTCCGAGTACTCCAAGTGTACATAACATTGATCAAGTTCTGTGCCAATCATGGCACAGCCTGCCAAACAACGTGTTCCAGTGTGTGTGGCGACAGAAGATGGGTGGTTGTGGCACCCCGAGGCAGTGGGCATTGTGGACGTTACGATGGCGGTGCGTGAGTGTTTTTCGCAGAATGAAAGCACCGCCGATTTGCTGAGTGTGGAGTTCAATCCGTTGACAATTCCATCGGCCACCACGGAGTTTACTTGCAACACCATCCTGGTGTATGAAGTACCGACATCACGCATTGATAAATCATCACCTGATGTCAAGGCGTACGCCCACATGCGGGACCTGCTGACGAAACGTGATGCAATCGAGTTGGTCGCATGTCGTCAGAAGATGGGCGAACGCATCATTGCGATACATGTGAACTTTTTTTCGCATGGCCAATACCATCATGACGATACGTACATGGAAATACTGGGCGAGTTGACGAATCGGTCGACTTGCCAGCAAATGACCAATGAAATCCGGATGGATCGGACGGGAACTGGGACCGTATCTGTGTTTGGACGTCAATTTCGATTCGACCTATCAAACAATGGCGTGCCACTGCTCACGACGAAGAAACTGCACTGGCGAAAAGTTGTGGAAGAGCTCTTGTGGTTTGCTCGCGGGGAGACGGACGCAAAGGAGCTACAGAAGCGCGGTGTGCACATATGGGACGGCAATTCTTCGCGTGCCTTTTTGGATTCCGTTGGACTGCGCGATAACGTGGACGGAGATATTGGACCGGGGTACGGCTTTCAATGGCGTCATTATGGCGCAGAGTACAACAACGGTCCAAAGTCTGGCGATTTTGCCAAGTACGACGGTCAAGGCATCGATCAACTTGCGCACGTCGAGCACCTTTTGAAGACAGACCCATTCAGTCGGCGAATCGTCATGACGGCGTGGAATCCTGCGGCAATGAGCCGCATGGCACTACCTCCATGCCACGCCATGGTACAATTTTACGTGGAGCAAAGTGACGGAGAACGTCGCTTGAGTTGTCACATGTACCAGAGATCGGTCGACACGTTTTTGGGCTTCCCGTGGAATATTGCCAGCTATGCTGTGTTGACGCACCTATTGGCCATGCGGGCCGGCATGAGCGCGTCGGAGCTTATCATTTCTACTGGAGACACGCATCTTTACTCGGATCATGTGGATGCAGCTCGCAAGCAATTGAATCGTGCTCCTCTCCCGATACCACGTATTGAAATTGATCCTTCTGTAGCATTCAAAAACTGGGAGGATATTCAAGTCGATACGGATATTTCGGTGATTGGTTATTATTCTCATCCCGTCATTTCAGCAAAAATGAGCGCGTGACTTCGCGCCGTAAACCGCCTCGCCCTCTCCTTGTATCCCCCGTATGTCAAGGTCATTACTTGAAGTCTTCGAAGTCTGAATCGTGGTGGTGCTGGTGGTGGTGGTGTATCAAAAAAATTTCAAGGATCGCAAGTTTGGGTTTGTGTACTTTGGACTCATCAGGATGCGCGTGGTTGGCCGTCCAAGGTGTATTGGTCGAGTCATTGGTAATCTGTTGCTGTTGCTGTTGTGTTGTGGTGGAGGAGGAGATCTATCATGATCGTGGACTTGTACAAAGTTTCCTGCATAAAAACACGAATGAGCGATCAATGCTGCTTTCATCGAACATGCGGCGTCGGTGCTGTTGTCGATGGATTGACAATTGATGATGGATGGACCGACGTGGTGTGTTGTAGATACTGCTTTTGTGAGGCCAACGAGACCCGGGACTCGCTTGACGAACGGGTCGCCGATCGTGTAATAGTGTACATATCCCGCGACAGTATCGTGGTGTTTGAACCATGATTCCCACGCAGCGTCATTGCAAAACATTGGACTGGCCATGCACGCACATGTTACGAGTCTATGCGATAGACCTAGCAATTCATCAAGTTCTCGAATCCAAACATACAACAGCGATGCACACGCTGCGCCCAAGCTGTGACCGTATAGATGCACATCGTGTGCTTGCGGCAAGTGTGGTGCAATCATAAGCAAGCACTTGAAAGCATGCATGAAGATGCCTACATGAACGCGTGATGTGCAAGGTAGCTGTGACACTTTGTCCATCATGTAAAAGTGTATCAATTCTCGGAATTCACGACACCGGGTTGTACTAGTGTGTGTTGTACTAGTGCGGGTTGTAAACATTGACCGGAGCCGTTTCTGCAAGGTTTCCTTGCTGCAATTGACGTCGAGAATCGTCATAAAGTCCGACGGCGTATTGCTTCCACGAACGGTAAACAAGGTGGCGCGCGTGGCGGTGTCAAGTACGCATACAACGTGAGGGCTGGTTTTGTCTGTCGGATTTCGCAGAATGGCTATCGTGTACTGGTCGTGGCCTCGAAAGTAGGCATGCACGTCTTCATCGACACAGTACGCTATATGGTTCCAAAAATAGGCGGCTTCTTCATCAAGGTGTCCATGTAATGAATGCAGTCCGCGGACTGCTGCGATGGTATCGGGATACACAATCTCATGGTGCATCATCATTTGCAAATGATCTTCAACTTTTCTACACATAGTGTATAGTGTACTAAAAAATAGAGTGTTACATTCCAACAGTCCATTTGCGCGCAACGAGATGTCGTCAACAATTCAAAAGAACACATCATACATCAACACGCTCATTTTCACCATCATCGCTGGCATTGTGTCGGTAGGTTTGTTGGTGATCATCCTGTATGCCAATGTCGATGAGTACAAGTACGCGCTGATCACGATAGAGGCAGGTCTTATCGGCGTCATCGTGTACGCACTCGTCCGCATTTACATCAACGAGAGCGCGGCGGCGCGGATGGCCTCCAATGCGCACAAGAACTCTTTGTTGGCCAAGAATTGCCCAGATTACTATACCGTCATAAACTCAGCAAAGAGTGGACAAATGTGCAACAACACGTTCAAAGGAATCACGCCCACCGGTGTGCCATTCGTCATGGTGTACACGCCAACAGCACGTTTCACCCAAAACGGCACAAATCATGTCGTCTTCCATGGCAATCCGGCAGATGCTAGCATCGACATCAAAAAGTTTGAGGACAAGCAAGTTCAGGAAGCGTGTTTGTACGTGGCCGGACGCCCAATAGAAGGCGATCCCGATACCAAATCATCAAACAACTACTCGATTCCTTGGACGGATATGCGGAGTAAGTGCGATGGTCTTTCATATTCTTAAACGTGCGTTTGTTTGCGTTTGATCATTATTCAGTGTATATATCATGTGACGCTCAGCATGAGCGTCTCTCCTCGTACACAGGGAGCTATGGGAACTATGGGAACTATGGAAGCTATGGGAACTATGGAAGCTAAGGGAGCTAAGGGAGATACTACAGAGCAGATGGATGATGGCGAACATTTGTTAAACGACACATGGACGATGTATTTTCACGAGCCATCGGATAGCGATTGGACAATGGCGAGTTACGTGCGACTAGATCAGCTTTCCTCGATAGAAGACTTTTGGCGTGTCCATGAGGGTATGCGAAAGTACTTGAGCAAGGGCATGTTTTTCTTGATGCGTGAACACGTTTTCCCATGCTGGGACGATAGTAGCAACATCAACGGAGGATGTATATCCATCAAAGTATTGAAAGAAGACATTGGAGCTTTTTGGCAAGAGGCTGCAGCAAAGCTTCTCGGAGAAAGCTTGTTGGTAGATTCATCGTCGGACGCATGGAGTCATGTGAATGGAATTTCAACGTCTCCTAAACGGTTTTTTTGCATATGCAAACTGTGGTTAAAGGACGATGCCTTTATCGATAAAAATCATTTTGACTTTCCATTGCGATACCATGGAGAGCCGTTATACAGGTCAAATGCTGAGAACATCCGTGCGTCACAGACATCGTGTCCGCCTTCGTCATCCATTGCGACGACATCATCGCATACAGCATATCGGCCACAGCGTCGCGCTTGCGAAATGTAGTTTTCAATCGCCTTCTTACTGATGGAATCCGCAAGTAGATCCACCGCAAAAGCCTTCTGGAGCTGTTTTGTTGCTGCCAATGGTATGACGTTTGTGGCTCGGCTTAATGGCTTTCAGAGCGTCGAGAGTTTGCAGGGTCGTCTGTTGCCAAAAGTCTTCGATATCGTCACCACTCCCCTTGGACTTTGATGCTGCCGCCGGCACGATGTTCTCGGACGACTGCCAAAAGGACTCGAAAGCCGACGTCGTCTTTTTCTTCTGCGCGTCCGCATCGCATTTGAGCTCGCCTTGAGCGTTGTACATGCAGTAGGGGGAGCTCATGGTCGTCTTTGCTTTTGTTTTTTTCTGTAATGTAGCCGTAAAAAATATTGTATCGTACCGTTTACCGAGAAATTAAAAAGCAAGATGCATTTTTTTACATAACATGATGATAGGACCTGTAAAAGAGTCGTTTCAAATGGCACCACTAAAGCAACGTACAATAATCGATGAAAACACACTACCCATGGACGCGAACGACAAAGTTACACACCTGACGACGCAACGTAAACCTATCCTCATCATGGTATACGGAAAACACTGTTTTCATTGTCACGAGTTCAAACCTACATGGGATCAAGCAGCGGATTTACTCGAAAGCCGAACCGCGCTCAGAACCTTGACCATGGAAGCAAGTGCGCTCAGCAACACGTCATCGTCTGGGAATGTGAACACAGCAGCAACACAACTCATGGACGACCTGTATCGCGATGTCCATGGTGTACCATATGTGGCTCTTCGCCATGGCGATGGTAGTATGGACAAATTCAATGGCGAGCGTTCGATGGCGTCTATTTTGCTGTTTGTGAACGATTCGCTTCATACGCGCCGTCCTCTCCCAAAATCAAAGCCAATCACAAATCAACAGAAATCATCATCATCATCATCATCATCATCAGTCAAGACAAAGACGAATAAATCCAAGAAGCGCAACTGATGATGTCATCAGACAAAGAATGAATTGATGAGCATGGGAGGAGCGGTTCCGATGGGAACGACATGACCAAGCATGGCGAACACGGGCAAAAATAAGTTCTTGACGACGATATGGACTGTAGACGCATATGTGCTTTCGATAAATTCCAAGGAAGAATGTAACGTAATACACATTGTCGATTTGTTGAGCAGCATCACTCTGAAGACGTTGGCCTTGCAGTGCAGATAGTAGAAATGCTGCATGTAAGCGTGAGCGACGAATCCAAAGAGCATCAGTGTAACAAAAACCAGGGCAATCGTTAATGATTGTGTCTTGGTCGTTTTCGGCAAAACCTTCTTAATGCCTTGAATGGTTGTGCTTGCCAACGACATGGTGGTCGCCCCCAATTTTTTTTTCGTTTGAAGTGCATCATCAGGCATCGATGATATGCCTGATGACGCACACGATGAATGAGCATCGCTTACGTCAGACATGGTAGACGAATGCGTCGAGTGATAGTTATTCATATACTAACAATGTTGTACTAGATAGAATACAAGCAAACAATCAATATAGATAGAGAAGCCTTACCTGCTAGCAAGGTAGGACAGCACAATCTTTATGTCCACACAATCTCAGATGTCTGTCTGAACATACTTGTGTAGGATCATGTAGTCGCGAAGGAACGATGAATGTGCATTCAGTACGCACTGCTCGCCAACCATAATGCTGTAGACTTGTTTGAAAATTGCGTCGGCGTCGGCGAAGTTACCGAGGCGAAGCTGCAATCGGCCGAGCAAACGCAAGATATCGGGGTGAGACTTGAATTGAAGACTATTGATAAAGTCTTGAGCAGCGCGCATTGCTCCCTCGTTCTTTGGGATTGGACCATTGGCCAAAGCTTCCAATTGCGCAAACTGGTCGTTCCAAATGAGCCGATTGTCTGGACTAGTCTGACTGACGTATACGCCCACCTTGGAACCGTCAGCGAATACGTTGGGGCTGCTTGCGTACGCGCGCAAGCCGTGCTTTTTCACGACCCACGATAAGGTGAGGTGAGGTGCAAGACGCACCGGTGAGAATCCGGCTACGAAGCGCGTAGCCGCCAAAGGATTGACCACATATGAGTCGCACGCGGGAATTAAATTGAAAAGTTGATCTACAGGGATGCATCTCCACGGCACCTCGTTGTTGTTCGTCGAAGGAGATGGCAAGCCACAAAGGACGATATCGTAATCACTTGGCACGCATCGCAACATGGCGTCGAGGTTTTCGATGATGTTTTCTCCAAATAGAACATCATCTTCGATGATCATGTGATATCCACCTAGATTCGCACGCGATGCAATCGCAACCAATGCGGACCTGTGTTTTGCACACGCGGATATTTGAGCAATGTCCAAAGGTACACAGGCTCCTTTTGAAGAAAGCTCAGGATGGTCTTTGAAAGCCTCGGGTGTCCAATCCACATGAATGGATGCCGTAGCGCTCTCGTGAGGCTCGTAATCCGTCACCGTGATAAAGTGCGTTCGAAATTTGTCGCTTTCGTGAAGTCGTGCTTTGAGTTTGTCGCACATGGGCGCGCGGGCGGGGCATCGGCTTGGCGAATGCAACAAGTACACGTATAAATCGTACATAGTTTCAGCGCGTCGATAATACGTGTGTTTTTCCATCATGCAAGATATAGAATCCTTGCATTTGGCCGCGTTCAATCTTTCGTGAGCGTATGCACTTGCGAAACCTGGTCTTGGCCGGTGGCGGCCCCCTCACGCTTCGATTCATAGGATGCTTTGAATACTTGGAACACATGTGCATGATGTCAACGTTTACGACATTCGTCGGCACGTCCGCCGGTGCCTTGTTGGCGCTCATGCTAGTGCTCGGCCTGCGATCCGATGACATGTTGCGATTTATCAAGGACAAGTTCATAAAGCGAAAATGCCATGAGCTTGATGTTGACCAAGTGATTGATTTTGCAGAAACGTGGGGATTGGACAATGGATCACGCATCATGGCAATGGTAAGTGACATGATTTCAACTGTCACTGGCGAGTCGGACATGACGTTCATTCAACTTGCCAAGCACACCGGCAAGAACCTTGTTGTGTGTGTATCCAATGTGTCGATAGGCACTCACGAGTTCATGTCATTGGAGTCCACTCCTGATATGAGCGTATTGACAGCGTTAAGGATGTCCATGTCTGTGCCTGTAGTGTTTACACCCGTACACGCAAACGGCATGATATATGTGGATGGTGGCATGTTTGATAATTTTCCGATAGATCATTGCGTAAATCCAAATTTGTCATCATCATCATCATCATCAATCGAGACTCTGGGTTTGGACATAAGCTTCAACAATAATGTGGATTTTATGGGGTGTTCTCCTCCCGCGAAATTATCATCGATTACAGAGTACTTTGTGACTATGATGTATTCAATGATTTCGAGATCGAATGTGACGACACGCGAGTTTTACAAGCGATGCTTGGCGTCGAAAGAATACGCCAAATGTTGCCATGGTGCCAAAGCCATGACATGCGACAGCGCCTTCGTAATCCAGTTTGCAAATGACAATGGACCCGGAAACATGTTTAACTTTTCTGTCGGTGACATGTGCTTCGATATGTCTGACAAGTATCTTTTGGACAGCATCGCCATTGGCTACGCGGTGATGAAGGATGCGATGCGCGTCATCGTACCAAACTTGTCCCAATGATACGGTCATTCACCGAATCATTTGGCGGCCGTTTGCACAGCCCACGTGTAGAGGTTGTCTTCAGTGCGCTCTGCACTGAATCGTCCCACTTCTGACATAGATGCAGCATTGATCATCACGACCGTGGGAAAGCCACCAATTTCAACTTGCACGCCCTTGGACTTGCGCCATTCCTCCCAATCCTTGCGTTCGAAATCCATCGTCTTGATTCCATGAGACTTTTCAAGGTCAGAGCCAAATTTAGACACAAAAGCTTTCCACGTGGGTTTGAAGGTCACACAATGACCACAACCGTCCATGTGCACAAACGCCATGATCCATGTCTTGCTATCGGAAAAGCGTTCCGTCGTCGCCCACCAGTAGTAGACGTAAACAAGGAGCATAGCCGCCAACACAGGAACGAGCAGTGTCAATGCTCTGGATGTCGTTGCCTTTGATTTGCACACGGCACCCGAAGATGAATAGAGCGAGCGTTTGGCCATTCGATGAAAAGCTTTTTTTAGGATGATCTGTGCGGGGGGGGGTGTATGAAAGTAAGATATAAAAAATCTGCTTGGCATATCAAATTGCACCATTGTAAACACAACATACGCCGTCAGATTGTCATTAAAAAAAATCTGCGTAATCATACACAACAACAAATTGCTATAAACTCGTCAAATCTGACATTTCATACAACGACGATGATGAAGGCTCTGAACACCCGCGTCTCTCGTGCCATGACCATTGCGAAAGCTGAGCCGTCTCGTCGCTCCTCCGTCCCTCCTCCTCCTCCTCCGAACTCGCAGTCGTCTGTGAATGCGCAACAGTACATGTCGCGTGTTGGCAAGGCACATGTTGAGTTCAAGACGACGCTTGCACAGAAGAAGAGGATGGCAGAACAACAGCATGTTCAAAACCTGCGTGCCTTCACCAAGTCTTTGAGTGATTGTGTTGAAGACATGAAGAAGATGGAGGTTGCGTTTGCGAGCGCGCTGCTTGATGCCATTGTTCCCGAGACTCCTGCATCATCAACACCTGCATCATCCGCTGCGAGCGAGGAAGTGGATAAGAAGTCTGCATAAAGAACATGTTGGATTGATGTATTAGATGATTGAGCGTTTAAACGACATCACTTTAATCATTTGAACTACACAAACCAACCACAACAAGATGATGTTGAGTTTCACAAAACGACCACACTTATTGGCGAGGCATGTGCCTTGTAGGACAAGACTCATTGTTAATCCGCGTACAGTTGTATCCTCAATCGTATCATCTACGGCCTCATCCTCATCCTCTTCCTCAGTATCGTCCACATCATCAACATCATCATCATCATCTTCTCGTCACGATGGGTTTGGTATCAATCAAAGTCTCAATCAAGGTCTATACGAACGTGGTCACAATGCCATCAACATTGTGCGGGAGAAGACGTCGTGGCAGTTGCACAATGTTTCAGTGCTAATGATGATATACGGCGTATTGATGTTTTACGTGCGAAAAGAAAAGCCGAGTGTTGTCGCAGCATGGCTTTGCAAGCGGTTGCCCCAACTGGGACCCACGTATGTCAAGGCGGCTCAGTTTGTGTCGAGTCGCGAAGATATATTTGGCGCCGAGTTATCGAGTGGTCTGCGCGACATGCAAAACAAGGTGCCGGAGATGAGCATCGATGTGGTACGAAGCATCATCAAGGATAATCCTCGTGTTGCGGATGCAGTTGCCAATTTAGAGGAGACGCCTATGGCATCTGCATCAATCGCTCAAGTCCATATCGCAAAGCTACACGATGGTCGACGCGTCGTGTTGAAAGTTAAGCGTCCTGGTCTCCACTCGCTCATCACACGTGACTTGGCTTTGTTGCGATCAATCGTGCACTTGACGCGAGTGATGGGCGCCCCTGAAGCATCTCAAGCTGAGCGCATCGTGGAAGACTTTGGCAAGACGTTGATGATAGAGACAGACTTTGTGAATGAAGTCGATAATGTCAACGCTTTCAGGCAAATGTATGGTTCTAGAACTGACGTCGTCATCCCTGAAGTATACGAAGAGTTGTGTACCGCTGACATTATTGTCATGGAGTATATACCCTCCGAACGAGTCTTTGACTATGGTGGCAACAAGGCGGTGTTGGCGTATCGGCTCATGGCGCTGTTTCTAGGACAAGTTTTGTATAATGGAGGCATCGTACACGGCGATCCCCAACCTGGCAACATTGGGGTCACCAAAGATGATGCTATTGTGTTGTACGATTTTGGCAACGCCGTCAGGATGTCCGACGAGTACAGGACGCGCCTCAAGGTGGCCATATTCAGCCTTGTTACAAATGACGGTAGATCTGCGCTGAGCGCATTGGAAGCGCTAGGTGTTCAAGTACTTGACGTCAGCATTGGGGTGAAATTTGTCGGCATGTATGCACAGTACGTTCGCAAGATTGATTATAGCATCTTTTCCAATGGCGCAGGGCGTGCCATGCCGTTCATATTGACGGACAGATTGATGCGTATTTCGCGTGTGTTTGGTATCTTGGAAGGCGTGTGTATGCAATTAGACGATGCGTTTGACTATACGAGTCTTGGAGCCGTCGTGTGGGATGCATTTTTGTTGGACATGGATTTTATAAGCGCAAAAGGTCGATGGGATGTCAGCAGCATCATGAGTATGGACTAGTTCATCATTGCGCGCATGTAAACTACCATGACTCACCATGACTCACCATGACTCACCATGTACCATCATCATTTTTTTGTAAAATAGGTGATCAATAACAGACTACTATCTTTTCGAGATGATTCCAAATTTAGATCTCTTGCCGCCTTGTCTGCTTGATGTGAGTACCAACAAAAGACCCGGCGCTTGTTTCTGTAAAAAATCAGTCTGCTGCTTGGAATCCAGTTCTACAAACTTCTGAGCGACAGATGCGTATGCGTCGAAAGCCTTGGGATGATTACGGCGCAATGCGTCCATCATCGACTTGGACGTACGTGGAATGTTCATTTCAACGCTCTCATCAGCGTTGTTGTGAGTACACGACCCAGACATCGCAGTTCCAATCTGATGGAAACGCATCCCAATTTGACGTGCAGCGTCCAATGTGCTTGTATGCACCTTGTCGACGCTGTTGTTGATTACGGTGGCTAGAGCACTCAACATGGTGGTACTTGTCAAAAAACACCTATAAACCCTATTGTGTATTCAACGAAAAAAGAAACAACAATCATGACTCGTCAACTCTTGAAGCTTTTGATCCGGAGGATATCCCTTGTGACGGCTCCGGTGCGCAACAGTTGAATCCATTCTGCGTTCTGCATCATTATACGTGCCTGTGCAACGGACATATGTAGAATGTTAACCTTGCCGGACTTGTCAATCGACAATGATACGACTGTCACGACATTTTTATCGATTTCAGCAGTCCATAGAAAGTAAAATGTCGTATGGATTTCGCTATAATATGCCTCTCTGAATGCCTCGCTTGGCTCCGTGCCCAAGCCAATTTTAGCTTGCTCCTTCATGACGGGTAGATTATCGCTAATGACTTTCCAAAGATTCATGCTGTTGAAGAACAGACGCTTGCTTTCAAACAATGCCGCAATGATCTGTCTGTTTTGCTTGATGTTGGTGATGACGTTGCCAAGATCATCCGAGAACAGCGATGAATGTGGCAGAGTGGAAGCAAGTTGTTCTTGGTACAGTTGGTCGTGAATTTTGCCGAGCTTTGCAGCATAATTAGAGGAGATTGCATCAAGGAACGTTTTGAATTCGCCGACGCGAATCTTTACAGATGCAGGCATGCATGCGAGTGCACGTTTCGTCCTGGGATCCGCTGGATTATCGTCTGTGAGGCGCTTAAGAATGGGTTGAACTTGTGTGAACAAGTCGTCGTACCACGCGTACACAAACTTCATGCTTTCAAGCTTCTCGGTGACGTTTTTCTTATCAACAAGACATGCGTCGTTCATCCCCCTGCATATTTCCTCGTCGATACGGTTGGTACCATTTTTATCGCCCTTGCCCTTGGCGCCTTTCTTCCCACGAAAGACATCATCATCGTAATCGTTGAAACGACGACGCCCTTTGCCTTTATTGCCTTTGCCCTTACCACCGACGAGTTCCGCCGTTTCTATTGGCGACGGGGGAGCCATGGCATTTGCCATTGCGATGAGTCTGTCTTTGGAGCTTGGGGACACGATGGATAGTCGCATTAAAGTGCGCACCCACTCCAATGCCACCTTTTTGTATTTAGCAACACTGTGATGGGAACAGATGACCTCGACGGGTTTGAAATTGGATGTTACAATCATCGCGATAGGATCTGGACTGCGATAACGTTTCTGCGTTTGTGACGATGCGAATTGTTGAGTCTGTTGTTCTTGTCGAGTCTGATCTTGTTGTCGAGTCTGATCTTGTCGAGTCTGATCTTGTCGGCGAGTCTGATCTTGTCGAGTCTGATCTTGTTGGCGAGTCTCCTGTTGGCGAGTATTAGGCTTTAATACATCATCATTTCTTGTCGATAGCAACGGCATCCTTGTCGCTACATCATGCATTGGACGTGCTTCGGCGAATTTCAATGTCTTTGCAGCATCAATGACCGAGTTCACTGCGGCGACGTAACAAGCTAAAGCGATTGTCTCTTCATACTTTGGGTTGGTAGGTGTCATGTAATCTTGCAACGTCCTTTGTAGGTTTCGGAATAGCGCTGGGAGAGTATACACATTCAATTGCAATTGAGATGTGCTGACCGTGGCAGGTGTCGTATTTGGAACATACTCTTTCGAGTACTTTGGGTCATCCGCGAATGGCATGCGAATGGAGATGATGTCAGTACTCATTAGCACGTCTTTTGAATGATACTGGTAGTTGACATTGACGTTGAACAATCGATAGTGTTCTGCAGGTGTTTGGAAATCACGAATGGATATCTGAACATCTGTGGACATTTCCAGCGTTGCATAATCGTTTGAAGATGAGGAAGGAGGATGTGAAGAGGAAGGAACGATGTTGTAAAACGGTGCGGAAGTGCTGCTGCCGCGCAAGCACGTCTTCAAAAGGCGCCATGGAGATGAAGATTGCAGTCCATCCAATTTCGTTTTCATATCGGTCAATGTGGAAATTATACGGTCTGAAGTTGATTTGAATCGCTCATTAGGAGTAGTTGCATCATCAGACCTAGCACGCGGAATGACATCTATTTCGATTCGAGGACCGTCGATGGAAGCGTGTTGAAGCAAGGCTTGTAGTTCTTTTCCTGAAGACATTGCGCGAGCGTCAACTTCAAAGAATTTTGACTCATCGGACACAATGTTACGCATAGTATCCACAAACCTGACCAAATTCAAACGAAGGGCGTCAACACCGGCAAGAATGATATGTTCACCTACATTCTTTGGTAACGTTTGCAACAACGTATACATGATGACTTTTCGTACGGTGGTGACGTTGCAACGTTCAGTTGCGGCATCGAGTTGTTGCTTTAACATAATGGCATCTGTCGCGAGCTTACCACCCATCTTGTCAGTGCGCGTTGTAGTATTGGTGGTCATGCGTGTCTTGATCCTCGTCTTGGTACCGCGTGATGTTACGCCTTTCGGAGCCTTGGTGGAAGACTGTGTGGCGGGCGTGTATTGTTGCTTCATGAGAGCGGTGCTGAATCGTTCACGATGCAGTGGGGGCATCTTGGTGACAACTACTATACCGTTGACCAAGAAAAAAACCATTACTTGTACTTGTAGACAGCATCATACCAGACTTTTACACACCACATGATCCGTTGCTTGAAGCCACCGTATTACGGATATCGGTAGATGTCTTGAAGTAATACTTGTCCCATGCATTTTTGCGACGGTACGCTGCGTTTTGGAAAGATATCATCATGATGATGGCATATAGCGCCAAGAGCACCAAAACAATCATCCAGAACATGCCTGGAGTGATGCGTCCCATGCGCCATAATGCGACACAAGACAGCATTATCAGAGTCACGATGACTGTGAAAATCATGATGCTCGTTACAAAGTTGTAGTACGCCTCCATGTAGTTGTAGTATTGATGCTGTTGACGGACTTTGTGAATCCCAGTTTTTGCACGGCCGTCAAGCTTTTGCACACGGCCAAGCTCGGTCTCGAGAGAATCTGCAATGTACGTGTTCGTGTTTGTGCTCTCATTCATTTGAGCCATCACATCCGTCATGGTGATGTACTTGGATATCATGTCTTGGTCTTTCTGAGACACGACCGTCTCGGCGATGGCATCTGCCCCTGCGCTCGATTGTCGCATGTTTGCCACTGATGCGAGTTGGAATTGCTGGGCATCCAATGGCAGACTGCCCAATACATCTTGAACACGAGCTGCGGATCGTGTCAGATCCCAATCTGTGTACACTTGTTGTTGCGTTGCCATGTAGTTGTTGCCTTCGAAGAAGAACAGGTATATATTACGACAAGATATTCAGTGCATAAAGAAAGATTTAATCTGTATAGTTTCAATCACCTATACACAGTCACCATGGCAACGACAGAATCACTACACCAACAACAAGTGCACGCTGCGTATATCAAGGGCAAAATTGATGGAGTTTTGACTGCGCAACGATACGTTGAAGATACTGCTGGAATCATGGCATTCAATCCGATGGCAGTGGTGGAAAACGTGTTGACATCCCTCATTCAAGAAGTGTACATGTTGAATAATCAACTTCAGTATTGTTGTGCCTGCCATGATGATGGACAAGGTCATCAGCAAGGTCATCGTCAAGGTCATCAGCAAGGTCATCAGCAAGGTCATCGTCAAGGTCATCAGCAAGGTCATCGTCAAGGTCATCGGCAAGGAGGAGTGGCTCAATCGAAACCCCAAAAAACCACATCCGCAAAAGCGGAGAAAGACATGATTGAATTGGCTCGAGAGGCGGACATGACGAGGTTTCAACGAGCGCTGCTCTCGCAAAGTGATCACGACACGTTGTATGAGGACATTGATCTGTGAATGACATAGAAGGGATTTGTCATGTTGTCAGTGTTTGAATCGAAGCGTTGATCGATGCAACACTTCCATATGGGGATAGCACGTGCTGCCCGTGTCGCAGCAATCTTTGCGGATTCATAAACACCATGCAAATCAGCGTTAACATCGTGAAATTCCAAAGCAGGCATGAACTCTGTATGGAGTTTGGGTCCAGGAATAGCAAAGAAGACGTCGGAAATGAATTCCGTCGAGTTTTTGCGGAGGGGTGTCGTGCGTTCTGGGAAAAGATACGTGATGTGTGACCACGAGTGCGTTGGGTCGTTCAATGTCAGCATGTCGGTGACGTTGCATTTCCATACAGTGTCGGGTCTACAAACAATGTATCCATAGTAAGGTTCATCGTCACATGTATCAGCAACACGGACCAAGTGGTGCATGGCCTCGCGCATGGCATACAATTGAGTTCCAGATTCGACGGGACGATTGTATACAAACGTTGGCATAACTTCAACACGGCCGCATGTGCGAGGATCGTTTTGGCACAACGTCCGCACCTTGCGTTCTAGATCAGATATGCCATCAAAATCGTAGGTACACATGTAAACATGAATGCGGATGTCGGTGTCGGTGAGTTGGGCAATCGGGACCACAATTCTTTCGATAAAGTTATCGAGGATGTTGGAGATAGCATTCACAGTGCGCTGTCGACCGCGCGCGCGTCCGTGAATGATTCCGCGAAGAACGATGGCAAACGTTTTCATGCCAGCAAGTCAATGCTCTGTGTGGTAAAGATGCACAACAAAAAAAAGTCATTGAATACATCATACATAGACTGTCTATTGTGTCTAGTGCGGAAAACCACACATGGATGAAGATTTGGCGATCGTGCAGATTGCTCCGACCGCAACGTACCTCTTGAGCAATGTCGTAGAGGAGGATCTATGCATCGTAACAGCGCGTAGCAACCAAAGCATAATGTTAAGTGCAGGTTATGGCAGCAACCAGAATGCATCGTTAACAATACGATCGACGGGCGCATTGTTGAACGGCGAGCTGCAGTGCTTGACCGCCGTCGAAGTTCCGATGGTAATGATCATGCAACCTGGCGCTGTTCCTGCGTTTGAGGGGGGCAGTTCAACAATTTTCACAAACGCACTATCGACATCATTGTTTGGGTCAAACCTTACGATTCAGACAGATGATATAGCGGATGCCGCAGTGACGACATCGAAATTATCGTCTGTATGTGTGACCGCGGAAAAATTAGATGATGCATGCATTCAAACGCGACACATATCTGCAGGATCAGTATCGTTAGGCAAACTGTCAGAAGGCAGTGTAAATGCTTTGCACATATTGCCAAACGCAGTTCAGTCAAATGCGCTTGCAGATTGGAGCGTATCTACACGCGCAATCCAATCGCAAAGTGTCACGACAGCGAAACTTGCGGATGGTGCTATAACGCCCTCCAAGATTGAAAATGCGTCTATTGACGCGTCCAAGCTGCAAGATGCGTCTGTTACCAGCTCGAAACTGCAGGATTCGTCTGTTACCAGTGCAGCATTGTCAAATGCGGCGGTTCATACGGTGCATATAAAAGGAGGATCCGTCGTAGGGAGTGCAATTGCGGATGGTGCGATCAGTACCGCCAAAATTGCGGTGGGTGCTGTTGAAACACAATGTCTTGCCAATGAGAGCATAAACGCGGACAAGATTAGGGCATCGGCAATCGAAGCGATTCATCTATCGAATGCATGCGTTGTGAGCGCAGCGATAGCTGCGGGTGCGGTTGGATCCACGCAATTGGGTGCGGGGGCTGTCGGCACGTCTGCATTGGCGCTTCATGCCGTGACGAGTTCAAACATTGGCAGCAACCAGTTACGATCATGGCATTTTCACCCCCACGCAGTGACACGGGAGGCTCTGGCCGGCAGAGCAGTATCTACCCTAGAGTTGGATGAGGAATGTGTGACAGAAAGCAAACTGGGGTCTCAATGTGTGTCCGAGCGAGCCCTAGGGACGGGTAGTGTAATCGCCACAAAATTGGCAAGTGGGTGTGTAACGACAGTTGCCTTGTCGTCAGGGGCAGTCACTGTCCAAAAAATGGCGAGCGATTCTGTTGGCGCGGCGCAACTCATCGACGGGAGTGTTGGGAGCAATAAACTTGCGACGGGCGCTGTCAATGCAGACAAACTGGCTGCGCGATCGGTAACATCGACAGCGATAGATGACATGTCGATACAGTCCAGACACTTTGCAAGCAACCTTAGATTAGCTGGATCGGTGTCCTTGTTAGATCGTGCGTTTGTGGGTGTCGTGACGTCATGCAATTACACACAGCATGCGTTGCACGTCGAAGGGTCAATATTTACTTCAGAACAAGTGTTCACGCTGTCCGACTGTAGAAGAAAAAGCTCGATGCACCGATTGAGTGGAACGCTGGATGCTTTGCGCGACGTGAACGGTTACACGTATACGATTGGAGGGAAACAGAGCATGGGTCTCGTTGCTCAAGAACTAGATGCGGTGTATCCGGAAGTTGTAGTTCGTGACGGTGATGGAAGATTGAGCGTCGCATATCACAGTTTGGCGGCTGTGTTCGTGGAAGCTCTAAAGGAGATCGACACACGTCTCACGCGATTGGAACTCCAATCACAAGCGCCGTGATGATTCTTCACGAAGGGCAACCACTTCTCGATGCAGATTTTTCACGGCACTCATCGTCATGCACAAGAGCTCGGTCGTGTCAATCACATGTATATCGTCGATGATAGCAATAACATCGATTACAGAACCACCGCAAGATGGAAGCGTCGAAGAGTCAGACACGGGCGTGTAAAAATACAACATATCTTGACTACGGGATGCGATGATTGCGGTCCCGTTCGCGATAGGGTGGTGACACCGCCATTTCACAGTGACATCGGCGTGCAACATGTCGAGGTTGTAAACGTGGTGTTCTGGCATCACAACGGCAGCAGCATTCCCGTTCATAAGTGTGCACGTGATGGGCACAGTCAACGGGACAACCCCCACTGCACGACCCACTGCAGATGGCACAATGGGTGCAATAGATTGAGCGATGACCCCGACGTGTTTCTTTGCATCATCATCTTCATCCATGAAATGGAATCGTTTGACATCAATAGACAACAAGCACTTCAAATCGTCGTGACCATTCGTATCGACGACGTTTTTTTTCAGACGCGCATCTGAAGTGGTTCGCACCGTCTTTGCAGTGACCTGTCCGTCGACGAGTAGCGGGTATCTCATGTGAATGTTGCTTGCGGTGATGCTTATTCCCGCGGGCTGCGTGGCTTTGGGCGCGCGCTCATGGGGTATGGCGGCGGGCACGTGTCCGATGGATATGACGTTGGATGTGAACGTCACTTCCGCAGACATTGTTGACGATGCGGCGTCCACAAGGCTTAGCTTGCTTTCCACCCGTGCACTCCCTGCGACATTCAACGCCGCATACGGTGCGACGACATCACCAATGCACACACCTGTCGCGAGTGAAATTGGAGGAGCTGACGGATCTGCCAGACTACTACGCAATGCAGGCTTGAAAACGACGAATGTAGTGTAGTAGTCTGTTGGAAGAGTCGTAATCGCATTTTGGTAAGACCAAGGTCGAAGCATAACAGATCCGGTCATTTCGCCAAACGACAAGACGCGATGCAACAAGGCACATGTGGACATACCTGAAACGAATGCAAATCCATCAAATGATCCCGCCATTTGGGCCAATTCAGACATGAACCCTGCATCTTGAGTGTCAAACACAAGATCTGTTCTTGTATCGTCGATGGCCTGATGGTTTATGACGCGAACCATGTTCCCAACAACGCGTAAAAGGATGGAACAATCATTTGTAGTTGTACCTTGCACCGCGAACAGTTCCAACATCAACGAGGGTTCTTCGATTTCCACCGTTAGCGTTCTGGAAACGACATCAAATGATGATTGCACAACATTGACTCGCAGAGAGCCAGTTGGAGTGGCAATGGCTATCCTAACAACTGAGTTTGCTCCTTCAATGACCGTTGAGGGTCGCACGTGTTGTTGAAGCCAGTCAATGTCATCTACTTGTTCATTTGCGATCGTCACCGCTAGATGTGAAGTGGATGTCCGCGATATCGCAACCGATTGAATTGATTTTTCTTTGACTTGGCCTGATGAAGACAAGGGTCGTACGAGCAGCGTGTCACCGTTAGTCCATTGAATGTATTGAGACGCCGCGTCTGCAAATGCCGACATGTCGGGAGCACAAACATCAAAATAGAATCCTTGTTGAAAGTCCGTTTGCGTTGCAATGATGCGAACTGCAATGGAGCGACCGGAATCAGCGTTTGCAGCAGTGCACAACGTCACAAACTCACCGATCAATGTCCTTACGTCTTGGAAAGCGTGTGTTGCCGACTCGTCTTGACAATACACGCGCATGACACGGTCTTGAGACCGCGATTCATAAGAACATGCGCTTATCACGACCCTAGGCCACACACCCGTATCGATGAGTTGATTGTGAATATCACTGACAATTTCTGCGACAACGTTGCTTCCCACACCAAGGATATCATCGCGCCGTAGTTGGGAAGGTGTGTCTGACTCGAGAAACAAAGTGTGTGCGTTCGCAGAAGTACCGACGTCAGTCACACGGTACTGAGTGTTTCCGAAAACGATGGATGCTCCTTTGCGCAAGTAATCGAATGCCGGACCCCTGAAATCGTCGGCGATAGTAACGTTCATCAAGTCTTCTTCACTTTCAACGTCGATAGATTGGATGGTCAAGTTGCTCACAGCCGCTACCACCGTTTTCCGCGTTGAAGCCACCATTGTGTGTGTGCGTGCGTATCCCGTTGCATCGGCGTAAAATATGGGACCATCGGTGAGCCCCTGATCAGAGGAAACGATACCAATGTTGCTATGCGTTACATGTGTGCATGACGGTGCGCGCAAATTGAAATTGCTTTGGTGGAAGGAAATATCGTAAACAGAAAGCCCCTTGGATATCGCGGCGTTACCGTTGACGTCGAGGTTCGCGCCCTGCATGGGGAGGCGCTGTAGGCCAAGGCGGTTTTCGTGAATGTAGGCACATGCAGCGCCATCACTGTTGCATGCGTTACCCAACACGATGTTGTTCGAGGTGCTAGCGGTTCGAAAGATGACATCCTTTGCACCGATGCCTTGAAACGTGTTGCTGCGTCCTGCTTCTATCCACGCAAACATTGGCGTTTACTGGATGCTTGATTGTATTGATGAGAAGAGAGAGTATAAAACTGACACAAATTAAAAGTAAAGTATTGTATGTATAACCTCATCTTTGTGATACAAATGAACGATCAAGAGCTCCAACGGAGTTGGAAGACCATTCGGGAAATGTTGTGTGACCGTGGTCACACGAGTGTGCCAGAGATCGATGCTGTGAGTCCAGAAGACATCGTGGGCGCCATGGGAGGGCGTTACGCGTTCCACATTGATGCGCTGAGTATTCGCCATCGGATTATCTACGAGCTGAGTTCCAGGTTCAAGAGCAGTAACGTCCGGAAGCTTTTGGATACGCCGGACATTGATGTTGCCATCATCGTGGTGCGCGAACCTCCCACAAGCACGAGTCTCAAGGGTTTGGAGTCTAGCGGCAAGGAGCTGCACTTGTTCAACATAGGTGAACTGCAGTTCAACGTATCTCGTCATGCGTATGTGCCGCCACACGAGCCCATTCGGTCCGAAGAGGACATCGAAACAATCGTCAATAGTTTTCAAGTCAGGTCACGGTTTCAATTTCCGTTGATTTTGAGCACGGATCCCATGGCAAGATACTTGGGTCTGAAGCACGGTCAGCTGGTCAAGGTGACACGAGCGAGCCCGAGCGCCGGGCACTACACTCTATACCGTTGCTGTATGAAAGCATGATTCCTTGTGTTTTTGTTTGCATAATGATAAGTTCAGAATTATGTCGCCTCAAAATTATGTAGTATAGTATCATAACGAGGTTCACATAATCAATTGCGTGTGCGTAAGTCAAGCATGGCATCTACATCGACAGCGACAGGGACAGGGACAGCGCCAGCGAGCTCAAACTACGAACTGACGCAGAGCTACGTGATATCCCAGGGCGTTCTATCAAGGGATGTCCAAGATGCAGTACTGGATCCTTTGCAGTTTTTTCGGATTCCTCACTTGCTGTCATTGCCAGCGGTGGCCGCGGACGAAGGCACCAGGCTTCGTTTGCACATGGACAAGGCCGTATCTGATCCGAGCTTGAGTGTAGCATCCCAGATTTCATTGAATGCGGTTGTCGCATATGTAACGAGCAATCCCGAGCGCGAGGCAATTACCATGGATAGCATTTTCAGTCGGTTTCGCGGCATATGCAAGGCTGTAACGGATGCGCACTTGGTAGCAGACCTAAGTGTTGGATTTCGCGCGGCTTCTACAACGACGTATGTTCAAAACATCGTCTCTGGCCTTCTCGCTCATGTTGATACGGCGCTACCGATGGTACAGCCCGGGACTCTGAACGAACACTTGACGTATGTCGACGATACAATCAGGAAATGGATTGACGGCAAGGTTGCTTCCGACGTGCAAGAGTGGTTGGTGACGCCATCGCTGATTGCAAAAGTCAGAGCGAGTTTCGAGCCTTACTTTCGTCTCAAGTACATTGGCGCCAACGTTCGCGGTTCATGGAACTACGTCAAGGTCGATGCCAACACCCGGTCGTTCTACGAAAGTCGATACTCAGAGCTCGTGTTGTTCAAGGGCGTGTTGGCGTTGTACAACAAGCTTATCGATGTGCAAACAGCAAGTGGTGTATCGGCATCATCTCCCCAATCTCGCGTGATGTTCAGTGTGAGAGACGGATATCGCAGCGCGTTGGACCTGAAAATGGCGGCGGCGTCCAGTGCGATTGCAGCCGCGCACGGTGAAATCGCGGCCCTTTCCAAATCGACAAAAGCCAGCGTCGCGCAGTTGCAACAAAAGAATGGAGACCTCGAGTTCAGGAAGGGAACGCTGGCGTCGCTCGTGCAGTCGGTCGCTTACGAAGAAAAGACATTCAACGCTAAAAAAAGTGTATTCTACGCATGGCTCGTTGCCTACATCATCATTGTGTTGGTGTCCGTGGCGTTGTTGGTGACTGGGCGGAACGATACCTTTATCATCCTAAGTGGCATCGTCCTACTTGCAATCTCGGTGATTGCACTGGCGCGTTTGATTGTGCGTATGATCAAGGGGCTGTGATCTGAGCCATACATAAAACTGATATGATACTCTACTCTAATGAAACAAGTCGAGTACTAATGAGCACCACCATGATACCCGGGGCATCATTGTCGGATGGTTTAATAGATGACACGCCATTCAATACACTGAACGTGTTGTTGAGCGTAGACGATGTGGTTCCTATAATTTTATCGTACCACGCTGACATGCCACACGGCGGCGTGCAAGACATCAACTTGTACCGTAAAGCAATGACGCATCGCTCGTATTGCACCCGAAAAAATGAAAACTTTATCGAGGGCAACGTCAACTGCCCGGATGGATGCATACCGCTTCAAGAAGAGTCCAACGAGCGCTTGGAATTCTTGGGAGACGCCGTGTTGAATTTGATCGTGGCTGGATACCTGTACGATCGATTTCCGGATGACAACGAGGGTTTCCTGACGAAAATGAGGACGAAGCTTGTCAATGGCGGCATGCTAGCCCATCTGTGTGGCGTATGTGGTCTGGAGCCGTGGGTCATCATATCTAAGCAGATTGAGGAGAATGCTGGAAGATCCAATAAGAAAATCCTTGAAGATACGTTCGAGGCGTTTCTGGGAGCCATGTACTTGGATCAAGGATACGAGCACGTGAGTACCTGGCTGATCAACTTCATTGAACGCAATGTCGACTTCACCGATCTGATCAAGCAGCACACCAATTACAAGGACATGCTCGCCAAGTATTTCCAGCACACATACAATTGTTTGCCGCGGTTTGTCGACGTTGCCGATGGCGGCGGCGGTGGCGGTGGCGGCGGCGGTGGTGGTGGTGGTGGTGGTGGACCACGTGTATGCACGGTGTGCATAAAGAATAGAGAAGGTCTCATTGTGGGGACCGCGCGCGCTGCTAACAAGAAACTCGCAGAAAACGAGGCCGCAAAGCGAGCATTGCAATATTATGGACAGCTATAATGCGCAAGATTAATCAGCGCGATTTTTCTTCTCATCAGGCAACAATGAAAAAGTGTCGTCCATGAACAGTTTGATATCCACTGGGCTTTTTATCGGCGCCATGTCTAGAGAGATTTTGCATCAAATGCAAGAAATGCAAGAGCCTCAAGCTGTTGAGGATGATGAATCTATGATTCCATGTGACATGTGCAATACTATGGTGCGTTTTTGTGATTATCTTGCACACTCTCGCACATGTCCTCGTGTACACGTGCAAAGATACGAAAGTCTGCCCATGCCAACGCCCGCGATGACTGTAAATATGCCAAGATATCGCGCGATGATTGGTAGTGGGACGCTTGCGAGTGCGCCGTGGATCACGTCTAGTGATGACCAAGCTGATGATGATGATGACGGCGATGATGACAATGATGATTATGACGATGATGACGATAACGAAGATGAAACACGTGTCAATCAATATAATGTTGTGTTTGAATCAAGTCTCACGGGTCTGTCTGCGTCTGCATTAGCTGCGGCAAGTGAGCACACGCATATACCAGACGATCCCAATTACGATGAAAGCAGTCTTACACATCGGATATTGGAGCGACTGCTGGAGCATAACGTAAGAGTTCCATTATTTGTCGATCACCTTAACGACACTCTGAACACTAGGGACACTCTGAACACTAGGAACACTAGGAACACTCTGAACACTCTGAACACGAGGAACACAACCACAATAGAAGTTAATGCGCCTATCGCCGTTATTCAAAGGCTGATTGCAGCTGCCGTTGCAGATGATGAAAGCAACTACGAGTTGAACAGCATGCTGGGTGATCTGATGGGTAATGTAGAAGTCGGAGTTGATAATGTGGAGCAGGTTACACACGTTGGTACATGCACCGATGAAGAAACGGTATGCGCGATCTGTCAAGAAAACATTGGCGTCGGTAGTCAACAACGTTCGACGATATGTGGTCATGTATACTGCAAATCATGCATCGAAACATGGTTTACAACTTCAAAAAAATGTCCCGTTTGCATGTGCGATGTGGATGAGCTCTTGTCATCAAAAAACAATGAAAAATAATACATATACATCAAGTATACTAGGAACGAAGAATGACCGTTATGCAGCGTATCTTGTTCGTATTTATTGTTGTGGTTGGTCTCATGGCCATCACATCAATAATGTTTTTGCGTCCATCCGCGGTCGTGGTGGCCGCTCCTGGCAAGGACACGTTCGCGAACAAGCAGGATGATGATGCTGATAAACCAGATCTTTGCCCTGATAACGTGCTTGATGCAGCGACAAAGCAAGCATTTCGCACAAAGCTATCTCGAGATCCTACAAACGAAGAGTTGATAGATTTCAGGAAGCAATTGCAAGGTTTGCGAGTATCATCCGCGACTTGTAACTCTATTGCAACGAAGCTGGCATCCGAGTACATCAATCGGGGCCTCCCCATAGCGGAACGTACACATAGCGATGCAGCACCTGTTACCACTGATGCCCCTTCACCTAAACCCATCGAAAGAGAAATGTGCACGATCAATGATATGATCGATGCGATAAACGTCACATTCAAAGAAAAGCTGGACAGATCTCCGCGTAAGCGCGAAGTCGATCGGTATGTTGAGCGATTGAAAGAACTGGAGCTGTCGGCAGACGAGTGCCGGGCTACTGCAAAGGCTTTGATGTCTGTGTACATTGATCGAGAGTATCATAACGAAGATGATGATGTTTCCAAGACTGTTCCAAGTATTGAACGACCTACGCATGATGATGAGTCATCATCCAAAGCCATCGATATTGTCCATGAACCACAGCATTACGAAGATGTACTGTATCAAGGACTCGCCATTACACAACCCAACTGCATCAATGATGACAAACAACACAAAGACATCGAGACCAAGCTAGCCAAGTTCATGCGGGAAAGAAATAGGACGTTTCTGCAAAACTTGTGCAAACACACCGATCGCACTGCAGAACTCGAGAAGAAAGCAGTCCATTGCGCATTGACATCGTCTGGATGTTCGGATGGTACACCATTGATGAAACATCAATCTGTTGGAGGCACAAACCTCAAGGAGGCAACAGAGATGACGAGCGTGGGATCTGTCATGCCGCGCTTTGTGTATGCAGAGTATGTGTAGTGGAGTACAACACTGTGACCAGTACAATGTACACAATCATAATGCATACATCTTTTAAAACTTGCTTCTGCCGTGATGTAGAGTCCATTAATGGTAGTGCGCGACTGCAAGTAGAACTGTTGTCTCGTATCGACATGTAATTGGCGGTTGTTGAATTAGGATCAACAGGCAGTCGGATCCAAAATGATGTATCATGATCGACAACCACACGCACGCGTCCACGGTGTGACTTTAAAACTTTTGCAGAGCGCTTCGACATGATGCTCATACCGCACGCGCATACATCGTGCGTGTTTGGAGACACCTGTAGGGACAGATTGCACGGTTGGCGACATCGTCTGCATCGTTTCATTGTGTTGTGTTGTGTTGCATGTGTGTCCATTGTACACAAAGAACACCACGATTATCGTGTTTATGTGTGAACAAGGGAACAAATTGTAGAATGTATATAAAGTTGAGTCTGTCGTGTCAACAATTCAATTCAATCATGGATGTCGATATCAGAGGAATCGCCAAAGGATGGATCGTCGCCAGCATGGCAGATGATGTAGAAGGGCCGTTGACTGAGGAATCAAGGGAGGCAATTGCGACGGATCTAGAAAAGGGAGTGTACAACTGGGCGATCGAGTATAGCATTCGCAAGGGACTAGTGCGCAATTGGGCGAATCCGCGCTTCAAGAACATTTATGTTGCAAAATGTCGGTCTATCGCGGCAAACCTACAGATGACCAGCTACATTGGCAATGTTCGCCTCATAAATCGACTACACGAGCGCGAGTTCCTGCCGCGCGACCTGCCCTTCATGCGGCCTGAAAACGTGTTTCCAGAATTGTGGAAGAGCGTTCTTGATGTTAAACTGATGCGTGATCAATTCTTTGAAAAGCCCGAGGCCATGACGGATCAGTTTCGGTGTGGCCGCTGCAAGAAGCGTGAGTGTGTATATCAAGAACTGCAGCTACGCTCTTCGGATGAGCCCATGTCGTTGTTTATCACGTGTTTGAATTGCGGCAACAGATGGCGTATGGGATAAATATGATGGAATGGTCAAAGCTTAAGGACTTGGTGACATGATTGGTTGTCGAGTCTCGCGAGCCAACTGTGACGGGGGGAGAGAATGAATTCACGCTTGATATTGCATCGAAAGTCTACTTTGGTCCATGAAGCTTGTAAACAGTTGTCGCATGTGCCAAAAGACGCCCAGCACACGGATACGTTTGCGTTGCGTGCACAATTGTTGCATCTTGATGGTGTATGCGAGTATTGTCGTGTCAACAAAGCGACGACAGAGGATCATTTTTTTGCATTGGTTGTAAATTCGAGGCCTACGCAATTTTGTGACGATCTTTGGAACAGGGTTCCCGCATGCAGCACGTGCAATTCTTCCAAAGGGAACTTGTCGTGGTACAATTGGCTCACTTCATCGCGGCGTGGAAATCCCTTCAAAGGCATGCCCATCGAGCAGTTGCACAAGGCACAAACGAGACTCGCTGCATATGAGGATGCGTGCTTGAAGCATTGCGTGAAAAAATCTATTGATGATGACTGGTGGGATGACGTTCAGGGTCGCATTACGCGGTTTTTGCAAGACTTGCAGCTTGATGTTGACACACATAGCATGTATAAAAAGCGTGGTTCCTGTTCCTTGAAGAGTAAACATACGGAGGAATGGACGTCGTCACACGCCTATCAGAGCAAATCGAACGACTCTGGAAAGACATCGGAGATCATTGGGGCGAAAACGGTGTGGTCGCGGCTGCACCAGTGCTGGAATGTCATGTCTGTGGTGGTCGTGATTTGGATAATGACCAGTTTATTGATGTCAACATTGACACTGCACGTTTCATCGAAGCATTAAGTAAAGTCACATGTGCGCGCCAGCGTCGATCGTCGGCATCTTCACCGTCCATTAAAAAGCTGTGCGAGTACTCGTATATGGACTTACAATACACACAGGACATTGAACAGGACAAGGCAAATGTGGTCAAGGTGACATCCTTGTCGTCAACTGTAGTCGAGCATCCACCTTTGCTAATGTACGCGGTTCGAAAAGAAAAGATGCCGTTTTCCATGTTCCCGTCTGTGACTACCCTACATGACAAGCGACGAGTGACGCGTGCGTCATTTCATTTGCAGTCATCCCCGCACCGTGTGACGCTTCATTTTGAAGACTATGAGAATAGCATGGGATATCGTGTCTGCCGCATTTACTTTACAATTTCAATGAACGCGAGAGCGATCGAAGCTGCGGTATATGAAGACATTGCACGCACAATTATTACAACAATCACCATTGCGGGGTTGGACATATGAAAACAATCTCTGTAAACAGTTCAGAGTCAAAACAAAATCCATACATTTCCACACACTTACACACGCAAAGACACGTACAAAGACACACGCAAAGACACGACTTTGTTTCCTCAATCGTCAATCACGATGGCTACATCATATACAACACCGGAACGCATGATTTTGCAAGAACGAAACAGCCAACTGAACAGCGGTGGGCATGCATCCGGAGACCAAAAACTGATGACAGTGGCAGGGTACCTAAGCGGGAGGACTGACGTGGCTTCCCATGGCCCAGGACATCTGATCGAGGTTCCTCCATCAAATGAGATCAATGTGGCGCAATTGCGGCAAATATTACAGCAACGCGAAGTTCGCCAACGTGAGACGTTTAGATTGTTGTTGGAGCGCTGCTACAAGAACATTCGTGCGTGTGCTGCTGCGCGCAAGTATGCGTGTGCGTTTGATGTGCCATTGTTTGTGGCTGGACGTCCATTGTACGATGTGATGAGATGTATAGAGTACATTATTAGGAACCTAACGACGAATGGCTATGCTGTCCAGTATTCATATCCGAGGCTTGTATTGATATCGTGGGTGGTGTTACAGGAAAAGCAACAGGCAGCTGTTTTATCGAGCATCGCAAGATTGCAAGAACTGTCTGTGTCACACGCGACAGCCGTGCAAAAGCGACAACAAGTGCAGGAGGGCGTTGAAGCTGCTGAAGATGTGCAACGTTTTGCCATCCTTCAAGGTACTCACAGCCCTAACACATCATCATCGGATCCTATCGCGACCGTGTCACCATCATCATCGAGCAGTCACACAAGATCGACACCAACACCAACACCACATGTACGGAAGCCAGTGTTCAAAGACATTGCAGAATTCAAGCCAAGTGGCAAGTTTGTGCTGCACATTTAGAGGATGCTTCGTCTACGATATCGATGAGTTTGAATCGTTGCCGCGAGTTATGAACATGTGGCAAAATGTACATCGATAGGTCCGGTATCCATTCTGGGATCCATGGCACATTCTGAACGTCCAGAGATGCCAGGGTCTTGTACTCGGTGGCAAAGTCCAGTAGCATGTCTAGGTGTCCGCAGTCTGACGATTGTGCTGCAATTTTGCAGGCGTGTTTGATGATCATGGTCATGACATCTGAAATTTGGTATCGCGAATACAAACCAAGTTTAATCACGTGCAACACAAGTTTGCAACGTCCGATCAACTTGGTTTTGATTTTTACTTGTTGACAATACGTGTTATAGTCATCTTCGTCAGAGACTTTTGCATCCCCGCCTTTGGCTTCAATGGACGTCACGTTCGCAAGGGATTCGTCAAACTCGAAGAACGCGTCACAAAACGCAGCAATGGAACTGCGCACAACGTTGCTGTCGTCATGCAAATCATTCTTGACGAAAAACGAATCAATGTCGTACAGCATACGTGCAAAGAGCTGAACATAGCATGCTTGCCTAACGCATTGATCCAATATTGCATCAACGAGATCTTGAACGGACACATCTCCAGCTGGAACCATGCAGTCAAAAACCAGACCAAATATTTTGTCGTAGTTTTTATCGGACACCTTGTTCAATGTCGATTGCACCTTGCGTAGACCGGGCGATTTGTCGGAGATGACCTTGTTGACGCGTATCCATGACGAAGATGGTATTGATCCCCCCACGGTTAACGATGCTATGTTGCGATGTTGATGTGCTTGGTTGTGATGATTGTGATTATGGTGACCGTGGCTGTGATGACCGTGATGATGATTGCCATGATGGTGATGTGTCGACTTGCTTCCTACGGTTGAAAAACAAGCCGGATGACCCTTTGTGTGATAGGACGAGGGCAGCTTAGCGCCGCCATGCGTTGGTGGATCGTCTGCAATGGAGCTACAGGGAAACCGTGAGATGATGTTATCAATTTTTGTTGCCGCGTCTGACAACTGTCCCGCACTCTCCATGGCCGCTCGAATCCATAGGAATGTACTGTAATCATACTTGAGAGCCATGTTTTGATGATGATGTTGAGACTCTTGAGACTCCAGCAAAAGTCAAACAGTGAGCGCTGACTTTATATCGGGAAATATTATGACGTATCGAGACACACCACGATTTGTGTTCCGGTATGAGTGCCGACCACAATTTCGAAACACTGTCGAGTCTCGCAAGCCACCAATGTTATCGAGTCCATGCATTGCAAAGACTTGAAAACATTGGGCGTCATAAGGAAGAGTCGATATCGTTGGCCTTTGCAAAGGTTATGGAACTCGCTTGAAGATCGCACGTGAACCACGGGATACTCTAGGGCTTGCAAGTCTTGAAGAGCTTCCGTGTAGTGGTCGGTCGTATATCCAATATCCGACTCGCGCAACACAAGTATTGCTTGGTACACATTGATGTTACTGTATACATCCTCCAACGTATTGATCACACCTTCGTGAAGCATCATGTCATTTACATAATATGATGCAAGTGTCCTTATACTTGTGAGTCAAGTATTCGATGAGTCAAGTATTCGATGAGTCAAGTATTCGACAACTTAAGGACATGGCCACACACCTAGGTAAGAGATTGCATGCAGAATGTTGATGAATCAGAGCATGATGAATCCTCCTCGTACAGACCGTGTGAAGAAGACATACAGGAAAAAAACAGTAAAACAGTGTAACATCGCGATTGATCTTCCCACGAGTGCATCTGCTGCGTCGCTAACTCCACCACCTGTCGTCCATGAGACGGCGCCAAAGGCCAAGAAGAGGAAACTGCAACAGGCGTTATTACCATTAGAGTATGTGGACAACAACGTCAAGGCCATGGACATAGACATAGGCAGTGCATACAGTAGCGAGGGGCGAAAAGAGAATGAGGTGCATTTGCATGTCGAGTTGAAAAGGAGCGAGGCCTATTACCAACGCATGCTTGAAGTCATCCTCGGTGGTGGGCACAAAATGCTTGACAGTGGGACGACGGATATTACCACGGCATCATTTCATGCGGAAATAAAAAAATGGTCGGCTTGGAAGCACGCAGTGGGGCAACTATTGTGTTACAATGCTGACGACCCCAAAGACTCGAAACGCATGTACCTTTTTGGATTGCGATGTAACGAAGCGTCGGTTATAAAATGCACGCATGCACTCGGTATCGAGTTGTACGCTGTTGATGATGTGGTCGGTGGGATATCAGTCACGCGGTTGCCCGACGAGACAACACAGATTTTCAAGTTGAAGCTAATGTGATCTGTTCAATGCCTAATGTTCATGCCGATTTGCACAAATTGCTCCATCATAATGATGAGAAGCATGCCCGAAATAACATAGATCCCAAGTTCGATGTATGATGACGATGGATGGGGCGACTGTGTTTGCAAGAAGGGTTCATAGGTACGTGTCGATGGTGTGGTATTCGTTTGTATTGTTGATGACGTTGCTGGTGCTGGTGCTGGGGGGGCGACTCTTGTATCGATAGGTACGACATCTTCTTCATCTTCGGAGGAATGCTCGTCTTGTTCACGTGTTTCTTTATCATATCGCGTATCAACGGTCAGGTCATCACCAGGACTGTACATATCCATGATTTTATCGACTTGTTGGTGACTGTATCCATCGTTGTACAAGTCACACCATGGGTCTTGGTCATTGTTCTCAAAAAATTGTGGAGTCTGTAGGGGTTGAGGCTTGCACGATGTAGGCTGTTTTTGAGTACGCTGTTTTCTTGCTCGTTGATGCTTTTGTGGGGGCAACATGTCAGCCCCCCATGCTTCGCTGATTGTGGCAAAGTTATGAAACTGCATACTTAATTGGTGGGGTTAGTAACACTTGCATTATTGTTATGGACGACATTTTTTCAACGATACATCGATAATGTAGGTTGTTGAACCGCACTTGAGGGTGGAGGTTGGAAGTATGGTGTCGTGTCCTTGATAAGAGCTGATTCTTCAGAGGTTGTTGAGCCGAGAAGGCTTCCAAAACTGGAAGTCGGGGTTGTGTTTGTTCTCGTGTCGATAGGTCCTGTTGGGAGCGGTGTGTCAAGAATAGATCGCGCCTCGTCGATTCGCGCCATTAACTTTGTCCGTCCATCGTCCAAAACGACGTTTTCAGAATTCGCCAATGCAGTAGTCCTCGTAGGCTCGGTGGGCGTGGAGTAATACAGATGGCGGTTGCGGTCGCCGCGCCCTCCAAAGGTTGAAACTCCGATGATGAAGATTGCGGCGATGTTAGTCACGATGATTGGGATGACAACGTCCATATTATCGTTTTTTTTACACTCTACAGATATCCACTCTATAGGTATCAAACACATTTGTTTTCAGCATAAGCATCGCTGCTGTATAGACCGCCTCTGTAGTCTGCAACGGCATTGGGTGCAGTGATTGTCAATATCAGTGTAATGATCAAGAACACGAGCACTGCAAATGTCGTGATTCGTTCCCACGTCGAATCAAGAGTGTCACAACAGCTGATGAGGGATGTCAACTCGGGAATTAATTCGCCCATCTTGACTCGGCGTTTTGCATTGATCAGTTGCGCTATGTTTCTGAATTTGCCATGTGGATCCAGAACGCCCAGCATGTAAATGACGATGAACACGACAACGGCAATGCCCACCAAGTTTAACATCACATCGATTGTTGGGAAAGGTACTTTGCGCATGCCATCAGAAATGGCATTGCAGCTGTCAAAAGCCGTGATGACGCGTTTTGCATACAATAGAACCGCGGCATAATCTTGCACATTGTCCACCATGAAGACCTGGACGTCAAACGTTCGCGTTTCAGGGCGAGTTGCTTTGACGAACGTGGTAGAGCTACGGAGCGGTAGTTCGATGGACCCTCCTTTTGTGAGCGTGGCGGGTCCATTATTGCTGCGAAAAGTGTGTGCCAATCCCGATTGCACGTCTACGACACGGATAGCGCGCACATTGAGGACCTTTGCCCCCACAATGGAATCCGCCGTGACGATGATAGATCTAATGTCTTGATTGTCGTCTGTCGAAGATGTCGAAAGGTTCTCCTTGACAATGTTTGATTGAAGGTCAATAATTTTCGACCCACCCGATGTGCTCAGTTCTATACGGCCACTGCGTGATGTGGCGATTGTAATTTTAGCTTTGAACATGCCGCCTCCACCCGTCATAGCGTTGAGCAGAGCGTTCGAAGCACTTACAAGGGTCTGACCGTTTGTGTCCGAGATATTGCGGTTGAACGCACGACGTGTGATCGTTTTCTTGTAAGATGACATGATGACAACTAGTGCAAGCGCGATGCAGCAACAGACTAGGACCATCGAACGTAGCGTTGTCTCCAACGAACATTGTTTATCCATATAGCAACTTGTAAATGCAAAACCCACGATAATGATACTCACAAAGGTGATCATGACACCATATACGACAATGGTACGGACCACAGCGAGATCAGCGTCAGATTGTTTTGGAGGAAATTGTCGATTATGGATGTATGCGGCAGATGCCATATCAGACACAATTTGCGTCAGCAAGGTGCGTTGATGGCTGGTCAATCCTTCAATGCGATCTTTCAAGCGTTGCGCAGTGACGTATTGTGTATCGTTTGCCTTGATTGCCTTGCGCGAACTGGCAATGAGGTTTTCTAACGCATCCAGAGTGTCAATAATGTAGGGCGCCAAGGACGTAAATGAAGATTGGTAATGGTCTTTCAACTGGTTCAGGATGATCGCCCGATACTGCTTCAAAGGTACCTGATACTGGTGTCTTTCCATCGAAGTGGCAATCTTCTCGCGCAACACAGGTTCGAGTTCCGAGTAAGTTTGGACTATACGTGAAGGATTGATGTCAACAATCTGCGACGATGTTGTCTTGCGACAATACATCTCTTCTCCGCGTGCGTCTTTTCCAAACAGTGTTTTGTAGTCGTCTGCTCTATTTGCCTTGTACGCAGTCACATCTTGTGATACCAGTTCACTGACTGACGAGAACTTGTTTTGAAGAGCTACGACGTCCGTATCGTTAGCATCTGCTGCGGCATCGAAAGTGAGGCTACCCGCATATACCATGGGCGTTAGCGCGTTCGCTGCAACTTGCGAAATACCCTTGCTGCAAACGAATGTTGGTTTATCGTCGCTTGCATTGGCATGCACCAGCACAGTTGTGGGATTGTCTGTTGATACATCGTGTTTTACGGTAAAAACGGACGACGCGACGTTCGGTAATGCTGGTGTCGAGCTGATCGTGCATTTCCCGTATTGAAACTTTGCCCATCTGCATTCGTCACCTTTATCGTAACAAGCCTTCCAACATGAAGCCTTGTCATCTGCCGTGCCCACTTCCGTTTCCGGAGAGCCATTTGTCACTTCAACGTCGGGCACTTCGACGTGCTTGAGTTTTAGCACCTCGATAACGTCGTCTTTGATGATGCGCAACAGTTTTGCATCGCTCAAGTCCCGTTTGCTTGCATTGTCTTGGCGTAACACGATGATGCTTTTCAGGACCGTTGCGCCAACAGCCACTTGTTTCCACAAGGAGTACTGATCCATATTGGTCGTCTTGTTTCCATCCTTGACGTCTTGGAGCGCGCGGAATAGAGAGCGCAGAGTCTGTCCACATTGAGTGTTTACGCCTTTTGCAAAGTGGCCACGCAACACGTCTGCCAACGTTTGGTTGGGAGTTGTGGGCTCGCACAGCGAGACGACCGTGCAAGTCAAGTTGTCAGCGCTCGGTAGCTTGGGATCATAACCACAAAAGTCGTAGCTTTCATAATTGTCAAAGTCGTTTTGGATTTTCGTGGCAATTTCCTTGGCAAACTTCTTGATTCCATCATCCCCTCCTTGAAGACGTGCGTTGACATACTGAATAAATATGTTATCAGCAATGTTGATGCGGAAACGATTGATGTCTCCAACGGGAACATCATTGATGAGTTTTATGCGCATTCGCGCGGCTGTGAGAATAACATGGAGAAAGCCGATGATGAAAAGCGATACGATAATGACGTAAAGTGCGTTGACAATCTGATACGTCCACGGACCGGGTTCGTTTGCATAAACATAAGTCATCAAGAGGCCAGCGGGAATGACGATGCATAAGAGCAGTGTTACCAAACCTCTAAACTGCCTTGCACTCCGGCGTTGACGCTTGATGTAGTCATCTGATTCACGAACAATCATTCCGAATTTTGCAATAGGTGGCGAGATGCTCTCCATCAACAACGCGATACGCTCATACGTTAGGTTGCCGTGAACGGACAACGTGGACAACTGCATGAGGTTCACATCAGAAAACTGATTGACGAGCAAGTCTTGCACATCTCTCAATGCCACCAGGGCGCGCGAGTGTATCGACATCTCTCTCGCTTATTGTTATGAAACGCAGGTTTTTTTCTGTTGTTTGTGCGTCTTGTACCAAAAAAGCGCGCACCAATTATCTTCGTTCTTTCAAGTAGAGAGGTAAACACACACCGGCGCACAACATCTCACAACAAATGACGGTGAATGGAAGTCTACCATGTGACGTGATTGTTGGTAAATCAGTCGATGGCAATCTCGCGACGATCAGTCGTGTGATGATGCGCAATATTTACATGCTTGCGCTTGCCGTTGTGATAGTATTTGTGGGGGGTATTCTCGTGTTTCAGTGGGTCGGCAGCATACGCGCATCAATCCGCACACACCAACGACTCGTCAAGCCTATTGAATCTCCAATTACAATAAGTGCTGCAAAAGATGCAGGCAGCGAGTTACTCGATAGCGATATTTCAAACCTGTTGAGCGGGTACGCGAACAACGATGATTATCGCCCCGTTCCGACAACCGAGTCTCAATTGCTCAATGACTTGCCTTCAGAACGTGATGCTGTCAAGAAACGTATCAATGAGCTCAAGACTGTTTACTCTGACTACAACAAGGAAATCACGTCGTACAGTCGTGATGTGCTCAAAAAAGAGCCCGGGAATGACCTGGTGGACGAGCGTATAATGTCCATCCAGGGCGATGTGTGAATGATCAAATGTTCAAATGTGACTCGATGCGTGACAACCGCTCACTTACTGCACGCATACCTTCCACAACGACGCCTATGAGGTTTCCATATGCGATACTATGGTATCCCGCTGCGTCAGTGTAGACGGCTTCCGGTACAGTTCTCAATACGTCTTGTGCAATCAATCCAATATGCCGTCGTTTATTGGACATGTGCTCGTTGGATCCGGCTATTTCATACGTGCATCCCCTAAGTTGCAACACCTTGTCCAACGCTTCCGTCGCGTCCAAATAATGCACATCGAGTTTTCGCCTTGCATCGGATTGCGTTATCAACACGCCCGTCGAGTACACGTCACCTGCCACGTAGAGTTTATAGGGAACAGTTTGTTGAGAGGCGTCAACACCGATGGCAATATTGCCATTGGCATCCAGCAAGGTGTGTGCGGTTGATGGATTGTCTGCTTGTGATGGGTAAAACCTCAACGAAGAATTGAAAGATGAGACCTTGATAGCATACTCGTTTGCAAAGTTAATCTGATCGGATATGTAGAGCGTATCGTTGCTACTCCCGCTAATGATTCCTCCTCCTCCTCCTCCGCCCCCTATGTTTGACGATCCACCGGTATTCGATGATCCACCCGAACCTCCTGGTGGTGGGACGTTCATCGCCACGTCATCGAGTACCACGGAGGCGCCATCGCTGCCAATGCCGATTCTGCTAATGGCCAACAACTGGATTGTTTGAGTTGTCGTTGAGCAATTGATGTATCCATTGACGGTCAAGTTGGAGCGCAATGTAACGTCGCGTCGCATTTCAGTGGCATCTGGTGAAATGTACACATTCGATGAAAAATTGACGTCCGCTGTGAACAATGCGTTGTTGCATGCAAGGAAACGGTTGAACGTCGCTGTCGTGCGGTATGGTCTGTCAACATACGTCTTGATTGCACGGTCTGTGATAAGAGTGTTGTCGGTGGCTTCATCGGACACGGACCAATCATTGCTCGAGAAGTTGCATATAGTGAAACCATTCCAACGAATGAGCTTTCCCAGCGTGAGATTGCAGCGCACGTGAAGATTCACGATTGTATTCAGCGGTGCACTCGCATTGTAAAGATCAGACGCGTTGGCTACACGGTAATCTTTGTTGCCCCATCTGTTGATAAAGTCTACATAGGCTTCATTTTGCGTGAGGAGTCTCGTGTTCGGATACAACATCTGGTGGAATTCTTTGTTAAAGTCCCTGTTGAGCAAGAGGTACTCTTGGCCAGATGGGTCCGATTGAAATTGACGTGCAATCGTAATTCTCGTCAATCGCTCATAATCGTACAGCTTGATGCCGTAAAAGGTAAAGTTGTTTGACGTACTTCCAAGCACGGGATCAATGTCTCTTCCAACAGGGTTACTCAATGTGAATCTATACGCAAACGGATCAATCGCTACGACTGTTCCATATATGTTGTCAGTTCCTTTGGGACGAAAGATGCGAACATCATCTCCAGGTTGTAACGTGTTGTTATTGAGGCGGAACGTTCCGAGTTCGTCGATGTCATTGAACTCAAAGGTGTTACGGGCCACAAGCGTGACGTCACGCATGATTGTTCCAAGGTACATGCTGTTGTTCTCCATGGTCTCATCGTCTACACCTTCGTTTGACATGGCAAAATAGATGGTTCGGTTCAGGGCGCTGATGTTCATGACATCGCGATTATCTGCAATGTACACTTGTTCATCAAAGGTTGGTGGCAGCGATGGGAGCGCGCTGGGCAAGTCTGAAAAGTCATTGTAGCGATCGCGGACGTCTTCTACACTGATGACATTGGAATAGGCCTGAAGTTCCGGGTTAAGATACAGCATGGCAGCTGCATTTCTGTAGTTGTTCGACATGGGTTATCGCAAATTGCAATACGTAAGCGCGCCCGTACAGTAAGCGCCCAGGAATGGGTTCTGATACTCTTCGTTCAGAGAAAATCACGGGCGCCGCCGCACTGCATTTTCTCTCTTTGCAAAAACAATAGACAACTATAGAGACATGGACACAGAACAATCATTATCTGCAGTGGTGTCGATTTTGATGTTTCTATTGGGATGGATAAGAGCTTTTATGGTTTGTCAAAACATCACGATCGATGATATTGTAGATGCAAGTTATTGGCAACTGTTGTGGATATCCCTGCGCATGTTGGCACCCTACCTGGAGGTGTGGGCCGTGGTGGTGGCTAGCATCCTGATTCTCATAATCGTAGACGTAAACTTGGTTATGGTTGCGGGCTTGTTGCCCAATGGAACACTGACAATGGGAGATGGATATGCGACGTTGGTGTTCATGGGCGCGTTTTGGAATTGGCAAGTTGTTCTCGCATTTGGCGTAACAATGACTGTGATTGTGTGCAGCAGCATGGCGTACATGTATTACATCAAGGTGCAGCGCAACGTCCGACGTCTCGAGTCCCGTCTTCGTCATGGCCTATTGCTCATTCACATTTTTGGCATTTGTTTGGGTTTGTGTTTGCTCATAATTCAGGGATTCTTTGTGCGAGGATGATGTATGTTGTTCTTGTGCAAAGCGATGTCTACAACAACATGTGCAATATGGCATGGCCGCAGAGGGTATGCAGACGCGCAAACAAAACTTGACCGCACACATCATTTTTTGTGAAGGGCGCGACTGATTCTCGTACAATGCCAACATGGATTTCTCGGTGCGGTTCATGTATGCCCAACAATCAGCAATGCAAGCACTTTGCGAAAAAATGTCGTCTATCGGAATGAATACAACGCGACGAATCGGGGATCCCATGTGAGACACGTAAGCCCCTTGTTCATGGTATGGACAACAATCCATGATAGTGGTGGTCCTGGCGCAGGCGCGCGCTTGAACCCGAGTGCGTGATTGAAATGAGTGTTGATGATGATTAAGTTCATGAAAAGAGGAGCGAATTAAATCTTTGATCATGATTTTCCACCCCGTTTGGAGTTTCCGCCGCCACGACTGCCGCGACCCCCGCTGGCGCGCTTTACGGAAATCTCCACAACAGGATTTCCATCATGTCCCTCCTTTATCTGAATGTCCTTGATGTCTTGATGTGACCTTGAGGAATCCAATACATTCAAGAAATCAGCATTGTTATCCACGGGAGATGGTGATGATGGCGGAGGCCGGACGAGCGCAACGTTCGCTGCAATGTCTTGGACTTCTTTGCGCATAGACTCTACGGCATCTTGCACGGTGCGGTTGATCTGTCTATCGTAGCGCGCGGTCAACAGAGCTTCCAAAAGATCTCGTTGTCGCTTCGCATGCGTTTCACACTCTTTGCGCACAATCGCCTCTAGCTCGGTGTTTGTGTATGTGGTAGGAGAGGCTGTGTCGCAAGCGGGCGATTGTAGTTGTTGTGTTTCTTGTGAGGGCTGTTGTGCAACTTTAAGTGTTGCGATTTCACGCTTTATGACATCAATATCATGCACAATCCCATCGATGCGGCGCTGGATGGCGTCGTCGCCGCCCTTGAGTGAATGTGCCGGTTGTGGTACTACAGATGATGATGATGTTTTAACGGCCACAATTTCATCGCGCAAAGTGTTCATGCTGGATTGAAGCTTGCTCACGGTCACACAAAGGCGAGTGAGAACGGCCTGTGAAGAGTTGATGGTTTGATACATCGTGTTTACTATTGATATTCAGAGTCGCGGCTTTGTCTCGACATGGATTCCAAACATAAATTTGTAGATTGTCTCTGAACGCGCTCTGGACGCATTTTAATGCCTAGTATATGATTATTACAAGGCTTTCTAAACAACCATACATCATAAAATGTGTGATGCCATCAATGCTAGCAAATTAGCATGGGGTCTTTCTGCGTTGTGCGTCAACTTTGGATCTCGGTTCATCCTTAGCGATATGACACCTACGCAAGAACGAGTTTTGGCAAGCGCGTTGTTCAAACGCGTTGTACTATTTTGCATTGTGTTCATGTCCACTCGTGACGTCATGTTGTCTGCGGCGCTAACGGCATTCGCATGGATAGTATTGGATCATTTCTTGCACGACCATAGCAAGTTTTGTCTGGCTTCTCCTCGAGACTGTGCATCATCCAAGAAAGCAGCGGGTGGATCGCCGACCGTACAAATCCAGCCTATGATCACGCGACAAATGTATCATAATGCGATAGAAATCGTCCGCAAGTTTCATGATCAACATGACAGGACTGCTGCAAGTTGAAGACGTGTGTTTTTTTGTCCGTGTACACCATTAGTGTTACGCATCTGCACACACAAGCATATGGTACGTCGAGCAGGAACCAAGGCGGCGGCTGGTAGTATGTCAGCGCTTGCCGCGCTCGCTCTATTGATCGTGTGTGGTGGACTTATGTACTTGGCGCTTGCATACATGCCCTTGGAGTTTTCCAAAGGGACAGCATCTAAATACTATGACAGGTATGTGATCGGCACGTTGAGGAAACCCTTCAAACGTACGCTCACTATACTGCTAGGAATTGTGATGGGCATGAGCATCCTGATGTCGTTATCTCCTCTACCGGTTGTGCATTTTGTATACAGCTTTACAGACTGGAAATTGTGGACCAAGCTCATGCGCTTGCAGACAATACGAAGCCTCGCAGATGGATTCTACTTGTACGTCATGCAGAAACGGATACTGAGTTTACTGTACACTGTTTTTTCATTGATCGTGCTCGTCATGATTTTGCCATTCACGCTTGCCATGCAAATCATAGGGAATCTTGACTACATGCGTGTGTTGGCCTTCATGGTGGTTGGTCCAGTGTTAATCATGCATGCCGTGCGAAAGGGAGTCGAGATGTTTGTTCCAGAAGAAGACGAGTATGGTGATGTGAGGAAGAGCTTCGTATACACATTCGCCAGGGCCCCAAACAACACATCGCTCCTTGTAAATGCCATCACGGCATACGCCATCCTTATCATTGTCGCAATGACGACTTACAATAACAACCCATCCCTGTACGACTTTTGTTTTCACAAGTTTCCACCGTCTGCAGTTGCATCAATGCTCGTGGCGAGTGGGGTATTTGTGCATGTGGCAATGGTCATATACACTGAGAGCGAGCGCGCGGGACGTCGTGCATTTGCTGCAAAATCGCGAATCCGTGATATCGCAAAAAAACACCGGGAAATGACGTTGGTGAGTTTATGTGCGGTTGTAATCGGAGCAATGTTCATGCGACAGTGGAACGCAGGATATGTAGAGCGTGAGGCGCTATTGCATGCGCGATTCTACGCACTCGAGTGATGAGACATCTAAACTCACTTGTACATTTTGTCACGAATCATGGCGTCGAGTTCCTTGGGATCGCAACGTTGATTTGTTGTGGATACACATCGCATCGCTGTGTTCTCAGAATCAATCTCAGGCATGGCTCGGCACATGATCGGCGAAACTTGAACACGTTTTTTACCCATCGAATGCTTTCCTAGGTAATTCACCATGAAATCCACGTAGTGGCTCGTGTGTGCGTCGCCCGTATACACAATAACACACGAGCCATCTTTTGATTCAAACATGTACCGCAACATTCTGCACACCATGTACGCATCCATGATTATCATGCAGCAGACCAGCATGATTCCAGGATACGCGAGCTGACTGATGTATGCCATGAGTCCTGTCCATATCAAGGAACGGGCCATGTCCAATTCGTGTCGGGTGCTCGTGACCTTGTCGAGCGCAAGTCCTTGCACCTGTCGAGCGTGAAAGTCGTAGTTTAATACGTCGATCATGAAGCTGCGCACGTACTCAATCCGTGCGCGGATGTATTGTTCTGCCACCGGACGCAAGTCATCCGGCAGATTCAGGTATTGTTTTGCAACCTTGTGCACGCGATACGATTTCCCAGCAATGTTGACATTGCTCAGGCTCTTATCGAGTACCTGCGTCTTATCGCCCATAAGCTGTCGCAGGTCATTTGCGAAATTCTTTGACATTGTAAATGTTTCGAGTATGCGACAAAACTTGTCGGCGCTGTTCACACGGGCGTGAAAATCCATCATCCAATCGACGACCTTTTCTCCATTATGTGATGATGACATTGGGGGAGTTATGAGATTCGCGTGGTGTTCAAACCTCGTGTCTGCGTAATGAAAACGTTGTTTGGCGGATCCATGATCTTGCAGGGTTTGCTTTTTGTCGTGAGAGTAGATCTTGTCCTTGAAAGTCGAGTACAGTTTACTGAGCATGCCGATCACTTTGGGAGGTTTGCCGACAAATTTGGACAAGGTATTCCTAAACTTTACCGCAGCCGATGAATTACTAGCAAAGTATGTGTCGATATAATCCAATCCGTGTCTGTCCTTGGCAACGTATGGCAGCTCCAGAAAAACATCGAGGTTGACGTTTTTGCTGGCACAATGCTCTTCGGCTTTGTTGATGAATTTGACGATATCATAACATCCACCATTGGCAGTGCATCGAGGACAAGCGTTATTGTATGAAAAATGGACATCGCCAAAAAGATAGACGGACGTTGACTTGATATTTTTTTCTCCATCATCAAAGTCCACTTTGAACGCATGTGCGCTAGCGGGACCGCTCAACTGCTTGACGTGCTTCAACAGGTCCATTGTGGCGGGTATGTGTGTGTATGTGATGCCGATAGAAGTATACCATGAACCGCAGAAATTTGTTATATTGGCAAGTTGATCATCGCTTGAATATTTTTTTCAGCACGTCTTTGAATCGTAATGTCTGAGGCGGGAGCTCGCTTGGGAAACCAACCTGCCACGATATGACCAGGTCGCCCCTCACTGGAGAGTCGCCCCTCACTGGAGAGTCGGAATGTTGTGATGCAGGCAGTCCTGCGAATCGCACACGATAGGGTGAGTTTGGATCTACATAGGTGTCGCATTGTACCTTGATAGAACCGTCATCATCCATATGATTTCCGTACACGTACAGTCGTCGTTCGAATCCGCATAGCAAATCCCGAAAGTCTATAGGGACGCGCCAGTGGACGTCTCCGTTCAATGTGTCGATGCGCGTGCAGTCAGTGGGCAAACTCCACGAAAAAACTATGAGTAAGTCGGCATATCTTTTCGACATAGCATGATAGTTACCGCGCCCATGAAGACGCGATTCGTGGCCATTCTGCAGATTCGGAGGGAATTGGATGTTCAAGGTACGGACTGCGGCTTCGACACATGAACCTTTGCAACGCGGACACGTGCGCTGGACCGCGTGACCTCGCCCATCACACCCCGGGCACGGCATTTGCGCGATGAAGCCCGGTACAAGACATGCACCAATGACACCCTTTCCTGCACATGTTGGACAAGTAACAATGTCGTGTGATGGATCGCGAGCGCCAGTCCCAGCACACTGTGAACATTTGTCCAACGCATTGAATTCACAGTGCTTCACACCTCCATACCGTATGTCATGAAGAGACAATGGTATGGTTGCCCGCAAATCTGCCTGTTGTGTGGCGTGATCAACACGATGGCCGGTACTTTGATTGAACAAGTGGTTGAAAAGATCGTCAAAGTTTACGATGTTGTTGTCGGGGACCACGTCAGATGGAGTCGTCTTGGACGTCAATGAGTTGTACGCAGTCGTAATTCGTTGAAAATTTTCATGTGCATCGGGATCGTTTGGATTCTTGTCTGGATGGTATTTGAGGGCAAGACGTTTGTATGCTTTTCGAATATCCTCATCGCTAGCGGACGCCGCGTCGAGTTCCAATACATGATATGGATCGTCGCCGTTCATGTGGAGGAGGTTTTTTTGTGTTGCCTACTGTGTTTTAATAGAGACATGTCAGAAATGATATCGGGTGTGTTGTACACGCACGCGTTTCTCATTTCTACACATAAAGGATAATTACTAGGTTCAGAGTCTCAGAGTCTCAGAGTCTCATAGTCACAGAATTTCAGAGTCACACGACACATTCTTTCTTTTTTACCCAGTATACTAGCACCGCACCTCATGATGTTCCCGTGTTCCAAGCGTCTCAGCATGTATCCGATCGAGTATGACGACGTATGGGCGTTGTACAAGCAACAACTGGCATCGTTTTGGACGGCCGAGGAGATTGATTTCGGGAAGGATCGCGAGCAATGGAACACGCTATTGACGGATGGAGAGCGCTCGTTCATCAAGAGCATTCTTGCTTTTTTCGCGGGTTCCGACTCGGTGGTCTCTCTAAACCTCATGAACAACTTTTGCAAAGAGGTAGACATGATGGAGGCGCAAGTGTGTTACACGTTCCAGGCGGCCATGGAGAGCATTCACAGCGAAGTCTACTCCATCATGATTGATACTTACATCCAAGATGCCGATGAAAAGACCAACATGTTTGCCAACCTCGGCGGCATGGAATGCGTTCAAGACAAGGTGGCTTGGGCGGAGAAGTGGTCGCTCGGCAATCACACTCCCGAGTCGTTTCCAAAGCGCTTGATTGCTTTTTGCATCGTAGAGGGTCTGTTTTTCTCCGGTGCGTTTTGCGCAATCTATTGGATCAAGCAGCGCAACCTTCTACCGGGCCTTACGAAATCCAACGAGTTTATCGCGCGCGACGAAGGCATGCACACGTTGTTTGCGTGTGTGTTGTACAAGAAGCTAGAGGCACACAAGCATCTCCCTCAGAGCATCGTGCACGATATGTTTATCGATGCGCTAAAGATCGAGAAGCGCTTTATCACAGAGTCTGTACCATGTGGCCTCATTGGTATGAACAGTCGTCTGATGACGCAGTACATTGAGTATGTGGCCGATGGACTGTTGATTGCGCTAGGATACGAGCGTCTGTTTAACGCGACCAACCCCTTTGCGTTCATGGACCTCATCGGTCTCAACGGTCGCAGTAACTTTTTCGAAGAGCGCGTGTCGCAGTACCAAAAGGCCGGCGTCCTCGACGCACGCAAGCTCGATTCCGAATCTGTTTTCACGGACGAGTTTTGATCATGTTGGTGAATATTGTCTTGATGGCACGTGCTGGAGTAAAGTATTGCAGATGGTGAGAGCTTTTATCACGGCTATCTGTTGCGATGATGCGTGTAACATTGTCTATGGACCAACTTGCAACGTCTTCGGGAGGTGCACAGAACATCTTGACGCACCTCTCAACGTCACTTGGGAGATTGTTCAACAACAAAGGTGTTGGCATCATGCCCGGGGATATTGTGTGAATGCGTGCATTGCATCGAGGGTTCTTTGAATTTTTTGACTCGTCGCGCAAGCTGCGTGACAGTTGCATAACCGCAGCTTTTGTGCTTCCGTATGGAGCAAAGCAGGGCGTTGCACTTCCATCAGAACCTGCGCCAACAACAAGGAATACATGGGCCGGCTTTGTTGAACCTTTTGCATCGTTTCTTGTTGCAGTCGCAAGGCAAGAATACTTGCAACATAACAACGTGCCTAAAAGGTTTGTGTTGACGATGTCGCTCAACGTCTCGTCGGACATATCGACCAAAGTTCCGTAGCCTCCAGAAACGGCAGCATTATGGATGACCGCATGCAGCCTTTCGCCGCTAGGAAAGAACTCAGACGCCCTTACGAACAGCGCTGCGACATCTGATGCGCAAGACACATCGCACTGTACTGCAAGTACGTTTGTTGAAGGTTGGATCGGATGATTTATCACGATTACATTGTTTATTTGTCGTCGCGTGGTGTATACCACTCGGTGACCACGTGTGACAAGTTCATGCACTAATGAACGCCCTAATCCTCTACTACCTCCGGTAACGATTATATTGAGTCTATTGTTCATTGCTAGCAATTCAATTACACTCGTGCTACATTTTATCAAAACATCCTTGACGCAACAGTAAAAGGCATTCGTACAGCGCGGGTCTCATTTGAGACAGGAAAAAGTCACGGAAAATTAAGCGCTGCACATGATACAACCTTCATCGCGTGTGCATACAGGTCCGGATACGTCTTCGACTTTCTTCTTCTCATCTGGCAGCGCACCGCTCACGCGTGCAGGGATTGTGCTTCCGATGAGTCCGTATTTGATGGCTTCGGTTGCCGGGCGCGAACGTAGATAGTAACATCCCGTCTTCAGGCCTTGTGACCAACCGTAAAGCAGGGCAGAAGAGAGCTTGAGAGCGTCAGGTTGTGCGAAGAAGAGGTTCATGCTTTGACTTTGATCTACATATGGAGCTCGACATACAGCATGGTCGATAACAGCGCGTTGGGGCACTTCCCACACCGTCTTGTAGACCTTGCGAATTTCATCTGGTACGCCGGGGAGCTGTTGCACCGAGCCATCGGACCTGAGGAGGGCCTCGCGCATGGCGTCCGACCAAACGCCAATGTCCATAAGATCCTTCATCAAGAACTTGTTGATCACCATGAATTCGCCAGCGATGGTCGTGCGCTTGAACACATTGGCATGAAAGGGCTCGAACGCTTCGCAGTTTCCTAGGAGTTGAGACGTGCTCGCGGTGGGCATCAACGCAGTGAGGAGCGAGTTACGAGCGCCGTGCAGACGCAGACGTTCCTTGAGCTCCGTCCAGTTCCATTTGGATTCACTACTGCGATGATGAACAGAGGGCCAATCCATGTCAAACTGAAGCACGCCCTTGGAGAACGGCGAGCCCGTGTATGCTGGATAAGGACCATCGATTTGAGCGAGTTCGATGGACGCTTCGAGTGCGCCGTGGTAAATCGTCTCCATCACTTCGGCCTCCAACTGTGCGGCGCTAGGATCATCGTATGCAAGCTTGAGTCTGCAAAAGAGATCTCCAACACCTTGGATCCCGATGCCAATAGGACGCGTGCTCATATTAGATTTCAGGGTTTCGGGAGTGGGGTACATGTTCCAATCGATAATCTTGTTCAGATTGCGCGTTAGCTGTTTGGCGATGTCATGAAGGCGGTCGTGATTGTAGCGCAGTTTGCCAGTGACGGCATCTTCTTCCAGGTACCGATTCACAGCGATGGAAGCTAGGTTGCACACTGCATACGTGTCCTTGTCAGAGTACTCGCATATCTCAGCGCATTGACCACTGAGAATGCCGTTGAACACACCACGATGCTCCAGCGGCTCGTTGAAGCAGTACGTGTCGTCCGTGCGTCCGGTGTCCATTATATCAACAATCTGCACATGACGCCGCCTGTCTCCGGGCGCCTCGGCAGGGATATTGTCCATGTGTAGACGCTTGGGTGCGAAGCCCATCGTGCGAAGCTTGACCAAATCAGCAGATGTCAGCAGCAGTCGCCAACACGCACGCCTTGGGTAAGCCTTTTCTCCACCGTGACCGTCGGGCATGATGTGGGCTTCAGACGCTTCATGTGACAATGATATCTTGGGATCGACGCCGAGCGTGTTGAGCATGAGACGCACTTCACGTAGGAATGGCAACTCTGACGATCCGACCTGCAGCGTGTTGTATCCTTGGTTGCGGGCGATTGTGCCATCGCCGTCACACAGCCCTTCGAACCACCTGAGCTTGATATCGTTTGTATACCCGAGTGGCACAAAGTACTTGGGTGCAATGTCAAACGGCAGGCACGTAGTAATCTTGTCATGAGCGTCGTCAGTATAAGGCTCCAGATCAAGGCGACGCTCCACGAACTCCAACAGCTTCTTCTTCTCGCCGTACAGACTGATGCGTGGTTTACGAACAGCCATAAGAGCCTGGCACTTGGCAGGGTTCATAGTAGCCAAGGCACGCTTCTCCTCGTCCACGGCGAGGTCCGAGCATCCGCACTCTTGCCATATGTGACGCTTGCATACGCGTGAATCTTCCGACGGCGCAAAGGCGCATTGGCGGGGCTCGTACATATCGGTGTCGAAGTCGCCTTCGTACGTGCCCTCGGCGCAGAACAGACCATGTGTGTAGGCGTACTTGAAGCCAGTCCGCGCGTTGGGGTCTACGACGACAGGAGCGTCAAGGCGTTGGATTTCCATACCGGGCTTCAAGTCGCACGCTCTGACGACGCGCAACGCGTATCCTTGTGCAACCTTGGTCTTGCCGCCGGCGGCTTCCCATCCGCCATCATCACTCGGCACGTCGGCGGGCACGCTGCGCGCCAGCACGTAGAACTTGTGGTACGGCGTACACTCCAGAATCTCGTTGTTGCTAAATGCAACTTTCAGCAAGGGCTGGTCGACACCCGTTTGGCGGATGATAGTCTTGGACCACGTGTTGCCGTTCCAGACCTCGACCTCTTGATCCTTGAGCTCTTTGATGAAGCGGTAGCCATTGGACGTCAGCACGCGCGTCTCCGGCGCTACGCAAAGATTGCTCGACCGAATGGTGCCGAGGTTCGCATGGTTTGTGCGTCGATTCACGTGATCTTTGAAGAGAATGTAAGGAGTACCCGTCTCGATGAGGTTCTTCAGAATGTGTTGCCACAGGGTACGCGCAGGCATCTTTTTGATATAGCGCTTTTCTTCAACGTACTTGGCGTACAAGTCTTCAAACTCCTTTCCATACACGTCACAAAGGCCGGGGCACTTGTCCGGCGACATGAGGAACCAGTCGCCGCCGTCCCGCACACGCCGCATGAACTCGTCGGGTACCCACAAGGCCATGAAGAGGTCGCGGGCCCGCTCTGTTTCCGCGCCCGTATTCTGTCGCAGCTCAAGAAACTCCCAAACGTCCGCGTGCCAAGGCTCCAAGTAGATAGCAATCGATCCCTTTCGCTTCCCAGACTGGTTGCAATACCGCGCAGTCTCGTTGTATACCTTGAGCATGGGTACAATGCCGTCTGAACGACCATTCGTCGACTCAATGAGCGATCCTTTGGCGCGAATGTTGCTCACATGGACGCCAATACCTCCGGCCCATTTTGAAATCATGGCGCAGTCAGAAATGGTCTTGAAGATACCGTTAATACTATCCTCGGTACCAAGCAAGTAGCAGCTCGACATTTGTTCAAAGCGCGTGCCAGCGTTGAAGAGCGTGGGACTGGCGTGCGTAAAGTAGCCCAATGACATGTTATCATAGCACTCACAAATGTTGCGCATAACTTGTGACGAGTCTTCGATTGATGAGCGACAGTTGATTGCCACGGCAACACGCATCCACATATCTTGTGCGGTTTCTATGACTTGTCCGTCAACATGCATCAAATATGCGCGTTGAAGCGTCTTTGTCGAAAAGTAGTTGTGATTGTAGTCGCGTTTGTAGTCTAGGGCAGTGTCCAGACTTGCAGAGTGTTTACGCACAAACTCGAGGAATCTATCGTTAAACGTCTTGGGTCGAGCTGCTTCGATGTGTTCAATCTTGCCGCTAAACGTATTACGCGACACTAGACGACGAATGTTTTTGTGCATGTTGGAAGCAAGAATCTTTCCAGCCAAGGTGTCGTACATGTAATGTACGGACTGTAGGTGGGCACACACACTGGCAGACAGTTCATCAAGTTCAGATGTCGTAATGCCGTCATAGATACCGTTGATGGTTTGGATGACAACTCTATCGATATCCAACACTTTGAGCTCTTCAGGAGTACATAGCGATTCGATTCGAATTTTAATCTCGTTGTATGAAATTTGGCACTCTTCGCCGTCACGATTACGAATCTTCATCTTTGAAAGCCACAGATAAAAAGACTTGATTGATCAAAGTGAACAGTAAGGTTGAATAGATGATATCCTTCCTTTCTATTATATGCATGGGTTGTCTTTAAGTGGATTTGCGCGCGCGCGCGAGAGAGAGACATCAACAATATACGCAACAAAACTCGAACACACTCAAAACACTCGAAAAACAAAGACCTCAACAAAGACCCCAACAAAGACCTCAACAAAGACCTCAACAAAGACCTCAACAAAGACCTCAACAAAGACCTCAACAAAGACCTCAACAAAGACCTCAACAAAGACATCAACGCAACAACAATGATCATAGATCGTCGTCGATCGTGTCGCGCAGGATCCTTTGCATTTGCCCGCAAACACGGTGGATACAAATCGAGTCGCGCTTTCGCAAGGGTTGCACCTTCTAGAATTTGCAAGGGGATGGGTTTGATTGCAACGAAATTCCTGCCTCGTGGGACACCCATAACAACGTACAGTGGACGTCGTGTGCCATCCACCGACACCGTAAGTGGACTCGACGCATTGTATTTGTACGAGATCAGCAACACAACATCGTACATCATTGGCAACCGTTTTCCCATGTGCGGAGATGGTATCGCTCAATTCGCCAATGATGCAATCCATGTGGAGCTCACTGGAGCCGTGAACAATGCGCGATTTGAAGAGCGAGAAGACGGGGATGTCTATCTGGTAGCAGATACCGACATTCAGCAAGGACAAGAGGTCCTGGTAGAGTATCACATATCCTATTGGTTGGGGATGGTTCGCCACGACCGTCCTTGTCAGCTTCCATGCAACATCTTGGATTGGTGTCGCGCTCATGTTGAGATAGAGGACGCGCTGCAATCGACGGATGACATCATATGCATCGAATCATATGTCGGTTTGGATATCGTGGATGTTGATTGGCTCGCTCACACGGGCGGGATCGACAATTGTCCTGCTAGTATGTGTGATGATGCTCAAGTCGAAACAATGATCATGGGAGTCGCAACGTACACGGTCAAGACAAGAACAAGCGTACGAAGATGTCACGTGTTGCTCATTCGTCAAGACTCTTTGCATAACAATACGATGCACACTCTCGTGGCGTGGAGATGGAATGCCAAAGAATCGTTCCAATACTTGCGTACTGTGTTGACCTAAACCCTAAACCTAAAGATAAAGTAAGCCAGTAATCACGCCTAAAATATAACATCTAAATGTACATGTAAGCCCACAATGGCAACACAGGCATCATATCGCGTTTTCTTCATGATTTCGATGCTAATTTCCGTTGGAATCATGTTTTTTGCATCATCTCCACAAGCAGGGCAGTACAATACCAACAACAGGCGCAAAGAGACTTTCGATGGTAATGCCAATTTTTCACGTGCGACGGATGAGATCGCGATGACAAAAGCGTTGAATAAAACCGGTCGGCGTGTATTGGATGCTGCATCCACCAAAGCATGTACAGTTGATGGCGTTCAAATCAATGGCATGGAGGGCAACATAACGACAGATAAATCAATGGTATCATGCAAGGTGTCAAGATACTTGTTGACACCCGTGGACAATGAGTTGCACCCGTTGACAGGCGATGTTGGCATGGACGTACAAACTCTTGAATCCATCTTGTCCAGCCACAACATCGCTTCTGCATATTGCAATCCGAACAGCACCGCGTGTACCGTGGCATTCGACAAACATGCTTCAGCGTCTCAAGTAACAGAATACAACGAAATGCTTGGAGACACCTTTGGCCTTGGAGCCGTTGATGTTGGCGATGTTCGTCACAGTGGTACCATGTATGTGATGCTCCCAACTGGACCGAATACACAAGCGCCAAAACGCGTACGAGTGCGCGTGGAGGACGACGGTTCCAAGAGCTTCATGGTCTACAAATTTGTTCGCAACAGCCGCGAAAGTCCAGCGGATTTGTGGGCAAGCGGCGGAAGAAACGATGATGACCAAGATGCATTGGATGCCGATTCAGATACAATGTCATACGCCAGTGAGATTCTCGGCGAACAACAATGGAGCGCCTTCAAGTTCTCTCATATCGTGGTGGAGGCGCGGCGGGGTGACAAAGTATTGTGCAAGCTCCGGTTCAGGGGCACGCAAGATAGATTGGCTTGGTTCCACCCCAAGTTTTTGACATCCGCAGAGTTCAATGGACAAGATGCAGGGACAACATTTGCTTCTAAACTATTTCAACACTTTAGGATACGAGGACAAGATGATTCCCGCCTTTTTTGGAGTATCATGGATGAGACCGATGACCCCGACAACTGTGAAAATCAAAGGTTTTTCTTGTGCGTACCGTACGGAGACACTTCGTGTGCGAGCACAGAGCGACTACATAGTCGTGTTATCGTGGCATCCAGCGGCGGGACCTCGGTGAGTGCAACCGATTATGACCCAAAAACATCAACACACCTCGTCGTTTGGATAGTCGCCGGAGGGACGGGCAGGACAGATGCTTCGCCGCCACCGTACCAGAGCGATGGACAACGTGTCATTTCCCTTGGTAGCATATCGGATCAAATGCCGGAAGGTGTCAAAAACGTTCTTGTCAACAAAATGGATGTTCCAACGCGAGCATCGCCTGTCATTATAGGCAACAATTGCGGAAGCGAGGAGCCTGGTTGGCAAACGCGCTTGGATCCTGGCAAATACACACAAGAGCGCCTCAATGCGTTGCTGTCTGAAGTCAAGCCACCTGGGCGTCTCGCGTTGGCGGTTAGTGAAGCGTCGTCAGCCCCATCTACACCTACACTGTACTCGCTGAATAGAGTACGGTTTCACACATCTGCGCGCGTGATTCTGTTCGGCCAAGGTCCAGCCGACTTTTCTACGGAGGCCGATTTTATCGCGGTTCTTCAAGACGTTAGGACATTGCAATCCTTTGGCATCGCAGCAAATGCGAACGCAAAGTACACGAAACGCGTGCATGTGTCGAGTGGAGGAATCACGAGCGATGCGATGATTTATTCGGATCAGAACGCCTCGGACGGAACGTACAAGGAGGTATGTTTGAACGGAGTGTACGATTCTAGTGTGCGATCAATGCTTGTGGAAAACGTTGGCGTTATTCCGCTGCAAGCCTCGACAAAATGCGGATCGTTCAAGGTATTTGAGACGTCGCTGCACATCAGTAAAATTGACGGTGTGAATGCGAGCGTCGACATGTTGGGTAACTCGTTTGAGGTCAAAAACTTGCGTCGATTCGTGGTTGCTGCAGGATATGTTGTGTTGGCGTTCTCGCAGCCCAGATACAGGGGTACAAAGGTTGTGATGCGAGGCCCGGGAGAGGTATGTCTGGCCGCTGACGCGTCAGGTTATGCGTCATTGAAAATCATGTACGGAGGAGTGTCATCTTGAAAACAATTGCGGACTCGCATACATGTCCCATACTGGCGCCATGTTGTTTCGCTCACAGTCGATATTGGTCGTTCTAGCTTTCGTGCGATCGTTGGCATCAAGACAATCTAGCGGCACGACCACGCTCACAACAAACCTTTCAAACCATTTGCTTGACATCACGAGTGCATCGACTTCCCCCCAAGAGTTCTCGACCTTCCAAGTATCAGTATCATGATCGTATCCAACAAACGTCATGGCATGCAAATTCTCTATGACACCAGTGTCATATAATGATCCCTTGGGCGTTGTCCACACATCATCACCGATCAACACGTCCATGTGCGACGCCGATGCGTTCAAAACTTGGGATTTGTTGCTATAGAACTTGCGCACATCGCATGAAAACCATACGGGGCATCCTTTGTCGAGACTCCGTTTGGCAGCTTGTTGCATGCTTTGGGAATCTCGAGCATTCCAGAAAACGTTCCCTACATACTTGTCGAGATTGCTCTTGTACATTCCGTGTAAATCGTCGTCGTTGATTACCGTATACCCGTATTGTGTCCAAAAGTTCTCCAGACGGGGCTTTCGAGGATCGTCAGTAACACACACAAACTGCTTGGCGTCTAGGCAAGGGCGGACATACTTGTCGAAGAACTCACGTGGTGTGAACGAAGTTTGTTTGATACTTTTCTTCTTATTGGTTGTTGCCTGGTGGTTGAATGCTATGCTTTCAGGCGGGGGTCCCAAGAGCGCGATGAGTGACAGCCGCACTCGCGCCATGGCTTTCTTTTTGATAGACGATGCTGAAGACCTTTTTTGAGCGGCGAAATCTGCAACGGCAGTGCGAATGATAATGTTGATCATTTGGTTCAATTCAGTTGATGCTTTTGCAGGGACAGTGTCAGGGTACGCTGAAGCCGGCACTACGCCATGCTTTTCTATGACGGCTGTAAAAGCGTCCCATGTTCCCCCGTCGCTCAATGTGTTCCTCATCATACACGTGTAGTTTGCCGACGGAAATTGGTTGGTTGCTATCATGTGAAACGCGGTTTCCAGTGCCGAGTTGCATTTTTCTAGCCACGCATGAAAGAACACGAAAGAATGGGATAGTTCAAAGACTGGAGACGTTTTTGTTATTTTATTTGCCGCCATAAGTCGCCCTATCACGTTCAATCCAGAAAATATCCAGCAACGTCCGCTGGCACCTTGGTTGAGGGGTTTTTCCGCTTCAGGCAACTGCACGGTGAACGAGTCTGGTCGCGTTGTGATGGATGCTCGCGGGACGATTGCGTGCATGGGTACACTAGATAGGGCGTCTAGCATGAGGTCATTCAGCTTGGCATCCTTGTTGTGTTTCGTGTTCTTATCAAGGGCATAGCTCAACAAAAAAGACCTTTGCATGAGTGTCGACACTATACACACACTCTAGACACTATACAGTAGACATATATACTAGACACATCACAAATAAAGACTCTGTTTCCGACTCAAGTTTTGCGACCCCTTATTCATCATAGCACAACATGTCATTGTTCGACGAGTATGCAGCCATAGTGGCCAAATACAGCGAATTATATGGCCGCGAGAAGACGGTTGTTCTTATCGAAGTTGGATCGTTCATGGAGTGGTACAATGATGATGCAAACGCGGGTGTGAATGTCAAGAGGGTGTGTGATATTTTAAACGTGCAGGCAACACGCAAGAACAAGAGCATCACAACGGTATCGCGACAGAATCCAGAGTTGGGTGGCATTCCCAAGCATGCGATGTCAAAATATCTTCCATTGTTGATCGATGCCGATATGACGGTCGTCATTGTGAGTCAAACGACGCCTCCCCCAAATCCAAAACGTCAAGTTACCGAGGTAATCAGCAAAGCAACGCTCATGGACGATAGTGAATTGCTTCGTGACACCTCTGTACAGCAAGGTGGTCGTAGGAAGGTCATGGCCAGTGTATTTGTAGAGTTTGACAAGCGAGGGCAGTTGGCGGCCTTTGGATTCGCAACTTTGGATGCTTGGACGGGCGAATCAACGGCTTACAATTCGAGTAACAAAACGAACGATGAAGGTGTGCTATGGGATGACATGCGCCGGGTCATTGTGCAATCGTCTGCGGTGGAGTTGGTAGTGTGCGGTGTGGATGCACATGATTCGTGGACGATTGGAGATTTCGAAAGTCGCGCCATGCATGGTGCACAGCCGTGCATGATCCATGATTGGCTTTGTGGACGCCGGGAGTATTGTAGGAAGCTCACATGGGCGACGTTTCAAAACAGCGTCCTCGCAAGCGTGTTCAAAGAAACTGGAATGTTGTCTCCAGCAGAGCATTGCGAGCTCGAACGAATGCCGAGTGCTTTGGCATGTTACACTTCTCTTGTAGATTTTGCATATCGTCATAACGAAGCCATAGTGCATCGCATAACTCCACCAACCATTATACATGCCAGCGACCGGCTGGTCTTGGCGCATAACGCCCTGATTCAATTGGACGTGGTGCCAAAGAACGTCAAAGATAGCAAGTTTGCTCTTGTCAACATGCTCAACACCGCCGTCACCCCTCACGGCCGACGACTCTTTCAAAAATCGCTCGTGGACCCGATGAGCGACGCCAGAGAGATCCAACGGCGACTCGATTGCATTTCATGCCTCGTTAATAATCCGAGTGTTGTGGACGATGTACGCACAAGTTTGTCTCAAGCGTATGATGTAGAGCGACTATGCCGCAAGGTGAGTGTGTTGCGCATTTCACCCAAAGAGCTTGGCATGCTTGTGGATTCAGTGGTCGCTTGTTTGTCGATGCGAGACGTTGTAGTGCGACTCATGGACCAACATCCCATTCTACCATCGACAACATCGATCGTATTTGAATCCTCGACACAGTTGTTTGATGACCTTGACGCATTCATGAGGTACGTAAATGAGACCATGGATTGCATGCAATTGGCGCGTTGTCATACGACGTCCGCAACGGAAGCTATCAGCACAGGTAACAACATATTCAAACCCGGCTATTGCAAAGAGTTGGATTCCATATTCGATCAATATGCATCATCCAAGCGCGTGTTCGAGGACGTTACGAATGCTCTCAACCGTATGCACACTCAATTGGGTTGCTCGCATCCGTTCAAGTTGTGCACGGATGATAGCACATCCGAGATGTCCATTCAAGTGACAGCGCGTCGTTTTTCTGCGGCTATGGCCAACGCGATGAAATGGCCAGCCTCGGCCTCTGTCATCATGATTGCGAAATACGATGACGATGACGACAGAATACTACACAACCAGTTGACGAGTGAATGTGTTTCTGGATCATCCAACCAGACAGCCACAGTGCGGATCGTTCACCCCATATTGACTCGATCCAATGCTCGGGCCATGAGCGCCGCTCGGTCGCTCTCTATCAAATTGCAAGCGACGTTCCTTGAAGTATGTGGTCGCATCGGACGCGAGTTTGGCTCTTGTCTAAAGTTGTGTTCAAACGTGCTCGCATGGATGGATTGGTATGCGAGTTGTGCGCGCAATGCCATGACCTTGCGACACAATAAGCCTACCGTTATCGAGGCGAATTGTCAACATTCATCTTCATCCTATATCAACGTGCGAGGACTTCGGCATCCCATCATCGAGGCGTTGAATGATAAGGTGCCACACGTGCCGAACGACGTTGCACTGGGCGCGGAGGAAGAACAAGACGGTGTTTTACTGTATGGCATCAATGCAGCGGGAAAGAGCAGCTTGATGAAAGCCGTAGGTATTGCTGTATTGATGGCGCAATCTGGTATGTACGTTGCTGCGGATGACATGACGATTCGTCCATATCACACGCTGATGACGCGTATTCAGAGCGGCGACAACATTTTCACCGGACAGAGCACGTTTATGGCCGAAATGCAAGAGGTGCGTACCATGTTGAAGCGTTGTGACGCCCATAGCTTGATGTTGGGGGACGAGATATGCGCGGGCACAGAGTCGTTGAGCGCCACGGCGATTGTGGGTGCGACCTTGCAAACTCTTGTGCAACGCAAGGCATCATTTGTTTTTGCGACGCACTTGCATGAGCTATGCGACCTCGACATCTTCAAGAAGCCCGGATCAATCATGTCGGAACGCGTTAACGTGAGTCATATGGCGGTGCGAGTGGATCCTGACACGCATGCGCTAGTGTATGAACGACGCTTATCGCGTGGAAGCGGTCCGAGATTGTACGGCTTAGAGGTATGCGAGGCATTGGGCATGGATGGCGAGTTTATGCAACGTGCATCCGCGATTCGCCACGAAGTGCTTGAGCGTCCCATCGACTCCCCCGTGTGTTCTAACGGCTCGCGGTATTCTTCCAAGTTGATGATGAGCTTGTGTGCTGTTTGTGGCAAGAGTAATGCCCAAGATGTTCACCACATCAAGCATCAAGCCTGGGCAGATGAAGATGGCTTCATTGGAACCGAACACAAGAATCGATTGAGCAACCTGGTACCCATATGTGAAGCATGTCACGACAAGGCTCACCACGGAAGTCTGAACGTGCAAGGGTACATCCAGACATCGCATGGTGTTAGGTTGCAACAAACGTCCGGCGCGGAAGACAACGATAAGGACAACAATAATGATTCAACAAAAGAATCCATGGGACGAGATATATGCAAGATGCGTGGTTTTGGATTCTCCTACAAAAAGATTGCAAATGTGATTAACGCTCGGTATGGCACTCGCCATTCCGTCTACACGGTGCAACGTATTTACAACACTGCGCAAACTGTCAAAGATGTTGACGTACGCATGTAAACGTCCCCTCATTGTGACCAGTATGCATACTTGGCAAAGCGTGCAGTTTGGCGGTTGGCGGAGGCAACCTCAGTCTGTGACGGGCATTTCGTTACGCAAAATGCAGAGTGTGCGGGTGAAATAAATCGCAAGTTTGGAATGTCCAAGAGGTTGTTGCCGGGACGCGTGCTTCCGGGCACGTGGTACTGCGCACCGGGTGGTGGATTCGCTGACTTGAGGTTTTCCATCATGAGGTACACTGCATCGGGCGTGGCGGGCACATTGGCCCACGGCGCATTGGGGTGGAATGGCGCGCCTGTGTATAGACCTCCGTTTAGGGATGGCGGCGGAGGCGGCACGTGCTGCTGTTGATATGACTGCTGCGTTGACATTCGTTTTTTTATTTTATGAGAATTGTTTAGCTATCAGATCCGTATCTGTGTGTGTGTGTGTATATCTCTATTGTATACTTTGCGCACATATTTTCTATATTCTTGCAATAACATCGCGTCTAATGGCCGACCTAAGGATTCCATCAGAAATTCCTGATGAGATCAGTGAGCCTCGTGAGTTTTCACCCGTGGAGATCCTCCACATTGCGTACGAAGCGCGTGCATGCACGGGGACGCAGGCGGAGCGCCTCGAGCAGATGCGGACCAAGCATCGTGCATTCTGGTTTCGTTACCCGGCGCTCTTAGAGATGTGTTGCAAGCCCGATATGGAGATGGCGCAACTGACCTTCATGCTGGACATGCTGAGCTCTGTGCAAAAGGAACACACGACCATGGACGAAGCCGATCGGCAAGTGTATGGCAAGCTGGCCGACAAGTACGGTGCCCCAACAGGACCTTCAGAAGAAAAGTGAACTTGAAAGAAAAGTGTGTGCATGGAAAAAAACTCTCTATTGAAATAATAACACACTCATCCATTCTCAACGAACCTCTACACCACAACAATCTACAAAACAATGACCAAAGGCCTAAGTGAGGATCAGGAATCGTACAAAGTCGTTGCCTCTTCAATGCTCGACAAGCGTGGCAAATCTTTCGAGGGTGGCAGGTACGTCGGCACCTCGCCCATCAAGGCTGCTCGCAAAGCCGCCAAGAAGCTTCTCGCACTAGCATCAACCAAAGCGTCTGAGTTTGGCCATAACAAGGGTGTGGACACCGTCGTCTTCAAGATGCGCCAAACGACGCGTGCGTCCGATCACAAAGAGTATGTGTACAAGGCCAAGAAGCTCAAGGGCAAGGTCGAGATGACAACCATCAAGATTGGCAAGCAGACTCTTCAGGTGCCCAAGAGCGCCATGATCGACATTGAGCCCGCCGAGGAGTCTGACCTCATCTCGGCAATCCAGGCGGCCAAGAGCAAGCTCTAATTATTCAAAAACAAATCACCTTCCGAAGCCACGCCAGCAGATTGCAGATTCACAAAGGTTACATCGTCTTTGTCTGTATGGATGACGGCAGACCCTGATGTGCACAAGCCGATCCGTTTGCCTTCGGCCAACGCACAGTGAACAAACGTAACTAGGACAGTATCGAAACAATCCGGTTGCAAAGGTCGCCATGCACCCGTAACTTGCATAAGGGCTGTAGAGTGTGAATGCTCCGCGCGCATCATGTGCAGGATACGATCGCCGATGGATTTCAACGTGTCGATCGGTATTTGCGTCTCGTCTATTTTGATGTACGATGACGGATCAATACGTACTCTATTTTTTTGAGGAGAATCGAGAAAGTCGCGTCTCGCTTGCTCGATGTCTCTCTCCCACGTTTCTACCCGTGTATCGTAGTGATACGCACGTCGTGCATCAACATCAACTGGAGGTTCCGTAATGCTAGTCAACGGACGTACAAAGGCAGGCAGAGTGTCTGCGTTGCTCACACACCCAGGGCTAGTCGCCGCAGCGGGAGCCACAAAGAATTGTTCATTCCTGAAACGCATACTTTTGTATACTGCAACAAGGATGACAAAGACAAACAATGAAACAATAATGATCATGTGACGCATTTAAACTTTTCCTGTACTCGTCTTTCGACGTAGTGTAGACGTCGTATTAACTTTGACATATATTTGATTCGATGTAACGTAAATATTACTGACGGACTTGTTGGCCAAGTATACGCGAACTTGACTCGACAACACGGGTGATGTTTTACCAATTTGCGTCTTGATGGTCATGACGGCGGCAGAAATGGCGGTACTGTGAATGTCTGAAATCAATCGTGCAAGCGTGAAACCGCTCGAATGCCTAAACTGACGCCTCGCACACGTGGTAGGGCTGGTTTGAAAGTAGATGGTGACGCGATCCCCTGATATGAACTTTGCATTCGTGTCATTGATCGTCGACACGAACGCTTCAGGAGAAACGTGACCTAGACGCCATGACGCCTTATCACCGCTCCCTAGATGCGTGAATGTGTACACCTTTGCGATGCGTGATGGTTTCCATGGAAGTTGCTTGGCGGCTGGAAATTTTACGCGCGCATCTTGAGGTTGTTGTTTCGCAGCGGGCGGCTGCGATTGTTGACCTTGACCTTGACCTTGACCTTGACCTTGACCTTCATCCTTCTTGACATCCTCGCTTGATCCAGTTGATGCATTCTGTTGAGGTTTGGATGCACTCGAGCCCATATGTTTGATTCGAAAGAGTAACCACCTAAAGCTGTTTTTAATCACCTTGCACATTTTTTCTGGGCGCGCGCTTTTTGCGTGGCGGTCCGTTCACAATTTTGGCATCTTCGACAACTTCAACTGCGACAAAAGATTTTTTTCCAGGTTTAGCTTTTTTAGGTTTTCAGCTTTTTAGATTCAAGGGGTTTGGGTTCGTATCAAGAGCTTTTACGGCCGTTTCGCCTACCTGATGTAACGACGTTGTTGGTCGCAAGCGTAATGGATGCGTCGTCAAGGATTTCACTGAGGTCCGACTCGCTCGCATTGGATACCACTTCAATACGGTTGTTGGTATTTCCAGCGCCGCCAGCAGCACCGCTTGCAAAAGCATTGTGTTGCAGCTCCGATAGAATATCGTCTACCGCAATGGGTCCACGCATATGTCTGTTTGGTGGCTGCTGATGCTGTTGGGGTTGCTGTTGTGGAGGAACGTACTGTGGTGGTGGCGGATGTTGTTGTTGCTGCTGCTGCTGACCGCCGCCAAAGAGTGATCCGAAAATGTTTCCTAGCATGCCGAATGGAGAGCCTCCATTGGTGCCGCCAGTAGGCGCGGGCGGTGCAGGAGCTCTACCACCACCACCACGCGCGTTTACAAACTGCTGCATCAATTCAGGGTTGCCCCCCATCATGTTGCGAAACATTGAATTCGTCAAATGGTACATGACTGCAGAGCCTCCAACCATGAACATTAGCTTCAGCTCGGGCGCCATCTTGGCCTTTCCTCGGTACTTGACGAACAACTCCTCAAAGACATCGTCGTACTCGTCAATGTTCTCGTTGATACTATCAGACCATCCATCGAGCTTGACATCAAACGGGTCAAACTTGTTGTTGAGAAACTCGACGCCGGTGACGCACGCCATCAACATTCGCCGTTGAAATTTGACACTTGCATCCGCTTCGCGGTCAGTCTTGATACGATTTAATTCTTGTCGAATGTCTTCCAAAGGTGAAGACATGGTATACATGTGATTGACGTTTGCTCCGCGTCGTTGAAGGCGTTCAAGCTGAAACAACAGTTCACGTTTCTCTCGCGCATCGTTTTGCTCTCGGATCCTAGGATCTTCGCGGTACATCGTTGTGGGGCGACCATTGTCATATCTGTCCTCATCTTCATCCTCAGCCTCATCCTCAGCGTCCTCATCCTCATCATCATCATCATCATCATCATCATCGTCGTCGTCGTCCTCGTCCTCGTCCTCGTCACCAGAGCCAGAGCCTGAACCAGAGCCTGACACGACGTTGCGTCCGCCAGAGTTCATCCTTGGAAGGTGTTGTTGCGGGTTGGACACAACACTATGGTGAGGATAACCAGCACCAAACGTTTGAAGATGCTGTTGTTGTTGTTGTTGTTGTTGTTGTTGTTGCTGCTG
>JACCDR010433118.1_pt1 | contig 130596 bp, 106 predicted proteins | sample 7446431 | NCBI WGS metagenome assembly JACCDR01 (sample SAMN15323443, study PRJNA562643) | freshwater metagenome | isolation source: river surface water | place: USA:Blue River Watershed | collected 2017-08-17
GAAAAACCCCCACTACCGAGGGGGATAGTGGGGGCTCTTACAGGATGTTCAGCCTTGCCTTGGCAATAAAACAGCACGTTCCATGATTCCTTGCGTGTGGTCGCATCCAGCAACCTCTCCATCACACGCCACCATTGTTGTTGTTTTTAACGCCAGTCACCAGTAGTGGATGTCGGTAAGTTTTGTAGGAAATATCCTACAGAGCCTGTAAGCCAAAACCCCTGCAGGTTAGCGCAAGCAGGTTTATAATCGCTCACCGTCATGCCAACTACATTGAGAAGACCATGCCACCCAAAAAGAAAGCCGTCGATTTTGAACAGTCGCTCAACGCCCTTGAGGCCTTGGTTAACCGTATGGAGCAAGGCGACATGTCACTTGAGGAGTCGCTACAAGCCTTTGAAACCGGCATAGGGTTGACCCGAGAGTGCCAAATGCGTCTTGCAGCCGCGGAACAACACGTGACCAAACTGATTGAGCAACAAGGCAATATTCAGCTGGAGCCTTTTGATACAGAAGGCGATGCCTAATGAGCGACTTTGTTAGTTTTGCCAAAAGTTGCCGCATGCGCGTGGATACCGCGCTCGACGCCAACTTCCCAGAAGGTGAGGATCCCACTCAGATTCGTACCGCCATGCGTTATAGCTTGTTCAATGGTGGTAAGCGCGTACGCCCAACACTGGTTTATGCAGCGGCCTTGGCGATAAATCCTCAAGTCGACCTCAACCGCTTTGACGCTATCGCCTGTGCACTGGAATGCCTGCACTCTTATAGTCTTGTTCACGATGATTTGCCCGCAATGGACGATGATGATCTGCGGCGCGGCAAGCCGACCTGCCATATTGCCTTCAACGAAGCTACCGCAATTCTCGCGGGTGATGGCCTACAAACCCTCGCCTTTGAGTTGCTGGCGACTAGCGATTTTGCACCCGCAACCCAAATACAGCTCATCCGCCAACTCGCGCAAGGATCGGGAGCCGAAGGCATGGTGCTGGGCCAAGCAATCGATCTCGCAGCTGTTGATCAACAACTTTCACTAGAGCAATTGGAAACCATGCACAGGCACAAAACCGGCGCACTGATTCGAGCTAGTGTTAGCATGGGTGCAACGGCGGCCGGTGCGACAAACACTCAATTAGACGCATTGGATGACTATGCCGCCGCTATTGGCCTCGCTTTTCAAGTGCAAGACGATATTCTGGATGTCATTGCCGACACGACCACCTTGGGCAAACAACAGGGTGCCGATATAGCCCGCAACAAACCCACCTATGTCTCACTTTTAGGTTTGCAGGCTGCACAAGCTAAAGCCGAAGCCTTACATCAACAGGCGCTAGACGCATTAAAAAATTTCGGCAGCAGTGCTGATCCGCTACGTCAATTAGCGGCTTATATAGTGGAACGCGCTAACTAACACGCATCTACCCGGATAATCATAGGCAATGCGCGGCTAGGAAATTCCCGTGCCGCCGCCTACAATGCCCGCAGCCTAACGATAACTGACTTGATGACACTGCATGTATAACGAGATCCCCACCAGCCGCCCTTTGACTCCGCTGCTGGACACCATCGACAGCCCCGCCGATTTGCGCCAGCTCAACGAAAAACAGCTCCCGCAACTGGCCGATGAGCTACGCGCTTTTTTGCTCTTTAGCGTCGGTCAAACCGGTGGGCACTTCGGTGCCGGATTGGGTGTAGTAGAACTCACTATCGCGTTGCATTATGTCTATCAAACCCCAGAGGATCGTTTAGTCTGGGATGTCGGCCACCAAACCTATCCCCACAAAATCCTCACCTCACGCCGTGAGCGCATGAACACGATTCGCCAAAGTGGTGGGCTTTCTGGTTTTCCAAAACGCGACGAAAGTGAATTCGATACGTTTGGAGTCGGTCACTCCAGCACCTCCATCAGCGCCGCACAGGGTATGGCCATTGGCGCCAAAATGACCGGTGACACTCGCAAAGTAGCCGCCGTTATTGGCGATGGTGCTATGACTGCAGGCATGGCGTTTGAAGCACTTAATCACGCCGCGCACACCGAAACCGATATGCTCGTTGTGCTCAATGACAACAACATGTCCATCTCGCCCAACGTCGGCGGTTTATCGACTTACCTCTCCAAAATTTGGGCGAGCAAGTTTTACAACTCGCTGCGCGAAGGCAGCAAACAAGTACTCGAAAAAATTCCACCCGCGTGGGAATTTGCACGCCGCACCGAAGAACACTTCAAAGGTTTTTGGTCACCCGGCACTTTATTCGAAGAAATGGGCTTCAATTATGTTGGCCCCATTAATGGCCACGACCTCGGCGATTTAGTGCGCTGCCTCAGTAATCTACGCGAGGTGAAAGGCCCCAAGCTGCTGCACATCATCACCAAAAAAGGCAAAGGGTTTGAACCAGCGGAGCTCGACCCTGTTGGCTATCACGCGCTCAATAAAATCGAGCCCAAAGCGACTAACGCACCAACCGCACCGAAAAAAATTAAATACCAAGATATATTTGGCCAATGGCTGTGCGATATGGCCGCGCAGGATGAAAAACTTATCGGCATCACACCCGCCATGTGTGAAGGCTCCGGCATGGTAACTTTTGCCAATCTTTACCCCGAACGCTTTTACGATGTGGCCATTGCCGAACAACACGCGGTCACGCTCGCCGCCGGTATGGCCTGTGAAGGACAAAAACCCGTTGTCGCTATTTACTCCACCTTTTTGCAGCGTGCTTACGATCAATTAATTCACGATGTTGCGTTGCAAAATCTCGATGTCACCTTCGCTATAGATCGTGCGGGTTTAGTTGGTGAAGATGGCGCAACTCACGCCGGTAGTTTTGATATCAGTTTTCTCCGCTGCATTCCCAACATGGTCATCGCCACACCCAGCGATGAAAACGAATGTCGCCAACTACTCTACACCGCCTACCTGCACTCTGGCCCAGCAGCGGTGCGATACCCACGCGGTACTGGTGAAGGTGCTGCTATTGAAAAGAATATGGTGCAACTCCCCATTGGCAAAGGAGTTGTAAAACGCGAAGGCGAAAGCGTAGCGATATTATGTTTTGGCACACTCTTGCCTGCCGCACTCAAAGCGGCCGAACAGCTCAATGCAACCCTGTGCGATATGCGCTTTGTAAAACCACTAGACACAGAGCTGATTGAGCGCATGGCAGCACAACATAAACTCCTGGTGACAATCGAAGAAAATACCATCGCGGGCGGCGCTGGAAGTGCCGTAAGTGAGCACCTCAACGCACATCACATAACCAGTGCTTCAATACTGCAATTGGGTTTTCACGACGAATTTGTTGAGCACGCCAGTCAAAAACAACAACTCGCACAACAGGGGTTAGATGCACAGGGAATAGAAACCACTATTCGCCAACGCTTGGCGCGCATGCGTTAACCGCTCCGCACATTCAAGAAATACTCAGCAAACGAGTAGGGATGCTCGGTGATAAAATTTCACAGGGGAGCTAACAGCTAGACGTTAAATTGATTGCTAGATTAGGTACTAATGGGGAAAGAAGCCAGAGCTTGAAGGCAGGATGGAAACTCAAATCCTTTTGAGATTCACTAAAACCACTCACTCATATCACGGTAATGCAAAACCTTTATACACCCCGCCATACTAAAACCCAATAAAAATATTTATAAATGTGAACCCAGTCGTAATTTATAAGCACAATGGCATCTACATTTGCATTTATTTTTAATGTTGAGTGCGAAAAAATCTATCGTCCTTCCAGTAAACGCAACACAAGAGGAAATGAAACCTGTTCCATTACACCAAAAGCGTGATGGGATTTTAAGCTGGAACGACTTGTTGCCGGACTCGGCAAACCACACAAAAAACGCGCTATTTGACGGGGATAACTCAAGGCAGAATGGCATTCGCGTTGCAACTCCAACACCATATTGCGCTGCATCTCCGTGAGTGGCTCAGGAATCGGCAACATTATTTTTTGTGGTGACGCGGCACGACAGTGATTACAGGTTCCACAACTCTGCGCACTTATCTCACCAAAATAATGCATTAATTGCTGACTCAAACACGCTGGATTATTCATAAATTCCAACACGTTGTGGATTCTTTCAATGTCACGGGTTTCACGCCGCTCAAATAAAGTGCCGAGGGTCATACATAGATCTTCACGCTGCTCTAGGGTTGCAACAGTGCGGCAATGTATAAAACCCTGACGCAAATTAGCGACCGTCAACTCAATCCAACCTTTATCTGCCAAATACTCTAACGCATGGATAATACGTTCTTTGGGTTCATGTAACTGCGTAAGTAAAGTCAGCATATCGAGCGACAACCATTTTCGCCCCATACGACCACACGCAAACACCTTTTGTAAAAACTCGGCGCGCTCATTATCGAACTGGGCGAAGATCTGCTCAGGTATTTTTAAAAAGTGGATTTTGTATTCGGTATAAAAAGCACCTTGCGGTGCAATGACTTGTTGCAACTCTAAATAGGTAAGCGCCGTGTTTAACACCAAGGGGCGCAAATCAAAACGTTGTGAGAGTTCATAGGTGGAAATATCAAACACATCATCGAGACTTAGCACATGCTCCACGAGTTCACGCAAATTTTCAGCCGCGGGCGTATCGCCATAGATAAAATTTTCCAGCACGCGCACATCATCGCCTACCGCAAATATTTCACAGAGTGATGGTAATCCATCGCGACCGGCACGACCAATTTCCTGTACATAATTTTCAATCGATTTTGGCAAATTGAAATGATACACAGCACGAATATCACGTTTATCAATACCCATACCAAAAGCAATCGTTGCCACCACAATAGGTACAGCACCGCTCATAAATTGATTTTGTATGCGCTCACGTTCATCATCCTTTAAACCCGCATGATAATAGGCCGCACTCAAACCTGCCGCCGAAATGGCCGCAGCCACTTGCTCCGCCGTTTTTTGTAAAGTGACATATACAATCGTTGCCGCGTGTGGTGGATGTTTTTGCAAACGCGCCAACAATAATGGCAGCCGCTCCTCAAGCGCACAGGGCGTTACTCGCAACTGTAAATTAGGGCGCGCAAAACTGGTTTGTATATGATGCTCAGACTGAATAGAAAATTGTTTACAAATATCAGCCGCCACACTCGGTGTTGCCGTGGCCGTTAGTGCCAGCACGCGCTCGACGCGCAATTTTTTTGCAATGCTCGCCAGCGTTAAATAATCTGGCCGAAAATTATGCCCCCATTCGGAAATACAATGGGCCTCATCAATCGCCATCAAACTAATCTGCACAGCCGCTAACCGTTGCAAAAAACGTTCGTTCTTCAAGCGCTCAGGTGATACGTACACTATTTTGAGCGTGCGATTTTGCATCGCATCATAAATCGCCAAGGTCTCTTCTTTGCTCAAGGACGAATCCAAACGCGCTGCGGCTATGCCTAAGGCTTGCAAAGCATCGACTTGATCTTTCATTAACGCGATCAGAGGAGAAACCACTAAGGTCAAACCATCGAACATCAACGCAGGCAACTGATAACACAAACTTTTTCCGCCGCCCGTGGGAAAAACCGCTAACGCAGAATGCCCCTCTAATAACGCCGAAATTACCGCTTCTTGGCCCGCACGAAAACCGGGCAATCTAAAGGTGGTTTGTAAAAGGGTAAGCGGGGTGTTCATCAAGACTTCCATCATTGAAATAACGTTTCCTTGTTGTCGCTGTAGATAAGACGTAGTCGCCAATTGAGCGTGCAGTGAGACTGCTATGACTGAATTGTCAATCCGAATTCTGTTTTTAACAGATCTTTAATATCCGCATCAGTTAAATCCATTATGCTCGTTTCACCATGCGCAATCGTTTTTAATCGATGACCTAACAAAATATGACGACCATTGGGAAAGTGTTTTACTACCAGTAATTTCTGCACAAAAATCGCATCAGGATGTTTTGAGTTATAGAAATTGGCCGGTGCAAAATCGATGAGCTCATGGGGGTATAAATCAAATCCGTATTGGCTTGTCCATTCACCATCCACTAAGGCCTGCATGGTGTATTCGTCATTACTTTTAATCAGGCGATACAAATCATCATCTTGCTGAATGACGCTATCAACCTTGCTTAAGGCTAGAGGCGCACGTATACCAAAGCTACCGAAACCCGTATCACACAACCACACATCATTATCGGCTTTTACCGCTAACACCATATGTGTCCGCGGACGACGCGCGGGGTAAAACATCGGGCGAGCACCAACAAGGGTGTATTCAAATCCCAGTGCCGACAATGCCATTGCAAATACGCCATTCACCTCATAACAATAACCACCGCGACTCTGGTAAACAATTTTGTCCACCATATCTTCTGGAACCAGTGAAACAATTTTTCCGGTCTGCACATCCAGATTTTCAAACGGCACGGTAAATAATTGGCAGCGCATAATTGCTGCAAGAGTTTTGGCATTAGGGGCTCTATCGCCGGAATAGCCAATACGATTTAAATAATCATCAAGAATAAAGTTTTGTGCGTGCATATGAAATATGAGTATGGAAAGCTATTAAAGATTGGCGTGGCCAAAGAGCCAGACACGAAGAGCATGTTGCTTATGCACCCACCGACAGTTTAAAACTCAAGGTGGGGCATATGATTATAAAAAACCTATTCTATTAGGGCGCCAATAGAACGCGATTAGCACTGCACAACTCTGGTTTTTGCCGCCAAGTCATGCAAGCAACGCTTTTCGCTGCCGAAAATAAACAGGATGTTTACAATGCTGAAGAGGGGACCTACAACGGGTAATTGTCCGGGAAGAAAATACACGGCATAGCGAGTTAATAAATGAGACTTAAATGAGGGAACATTGCCCTCTAAATCCACTATTTTAATCTCTAACACTTTTTTACCTAATGTCTGACCATTTGCAACCAAAGACGTATAGTTGATCGCAAAAAATATCACCAAACTGACGATACCCATCATAAAACTATAAGTCCATTCTGGCTGACGCCCTTCCATGATCCCATCAAAACCACCCGTTAAATACATAAGAGGTATGACGATAATCATCACGATGATTGAATCAATGATCGACGCCCCTAAGCGAGCCCAGCGAGAGGCGAGAGGCTTGACTTCCGATTGCGCTTGATCGACCAGCTGAGATTGCGGGGTGCTGTAAACGTTTTTATCATTCATATTATGCTCCTGCATATTTTATCGTTGTGTTGACTAACCAGTATTGTAAAGCCGTCTGAACTATAACGAGAATGACGAACATTGAGAAGCAACTAATACACGAGATGATATAAATGCAACACACAACTCATCCCGATCACGCTAACAAGACGCTATTTGGATTAAGATAAAACATTTTCTTCAACACCATGAATCATCGCGCTCTGTGAGTGATCGAGATAAAGAGTTGAGTGATCGTCCTCAATGCTAGCCAAGCAAAAACCTTATCCACTTGTTTTATGTACTCGCGCGAATCAACATGCCTTCAAAATATTCCTTTTTCCACGGCGGCGGCTTGGTACGCGCTACCATCAACAAAGACCAAAACCAAAACGGGCTGATTCTTTCGAATCAGCCCGTTTTTTTATTCACCGAAAAACTTTTTCACCCCATCAAACCAGCTTGATTGTTTGGGGGAATATTTTCCACCCTTCATCGTCGCTTGAAACTCCCTGAGCAAATCTTTTTGCTTGCCGGTTAGGTTGACTGGCGTTTCTACGACGACGCGACACAACAAATCGCCCTGCTGACCGCCGCGCACTGGCGTTACCCCTTTTCCGCGCAACTTAAATAGTTTTCCGGTTTGCGTTTCCGGTGGAACTTTTAATTTTACACGACCATCGAGTGTGGGCACTTCCAATTCACCGCCGAGGGCAGCGTCTACGAAATCGATAGGGACTTCACAATATAAATCAGCACCATCGCGTTGGAATATATCGTGTTTGCGAACATTCACCTGTACGTATAAGTCACCACTGGGTCCGCCATCCGCACCCGCTTCGCCCTCACCGGACAAACGAATTCGATCGCCCGTATCCACACCGGCAGGCACTTTTACGGATAAGGTTTTAGTTTCTTCTACGCGACCTTGACCATGACAGGATTTACATGGATCAGAAATAATGGTGCCACGGCCACGACAGGTTGGACAGGTTTGTTGTACAGAGAAGAAACCTTGCTGCATACGCACTTGGCCATGACCACCGCAGGTGGTACAGGTAATAGGCTTGCTACCTGCTTTGGCTCCAGAACCATCGCAGGTTTTACAACTCACCAAGGTAGGCACTTTAATTTGTACGCTGGTGCCTTTGACGGCTTCTTCCAAACTCAAATCAAGGTTGTAACGCAAATCGGAACCGCGACTTGGGCCACCGCGACGACCGCCGCCACCCCCAAAAATATCGCCGAAGACATCGCCGAAAATATCACTGAAATTATTAAATCCAGCACCGCCGCCACCACCCATGCCAGATTGACCATCCACACCGGCGTGACCAAAGCGATCATAGGCTGCGCGTTTTTGATCATCCGATAAAACTTCGTAAGCCTCGTTCGCTTCTTTGAATTTTTCTTCCGCCGATGGATCGTCAGGGTTACGGTCGGGGTGATGCTTCATCGCTTCGCGGCGGTAAGCTTTTTTCAGTTCGGCTGCCGATACATCTTTAGAGACACCGAGAATTTCGTAGTAGTCGCGTTTTGCCATGGTTACACCCGTTGATCAATTGCATCACTGTTTTAACAAACATGCCGATTGGCGCTGCATTTCAGTTTGCAATTTACACTAAAAATCTATTGCTTCTTACATGACAAATGCGGGCAAGCCCGCATTTGTTTTTAGTTCCCATTCATTCGTTGTTATGCGGCCTGATTACAACAGGCCGCTACGAATTACTTGTCTTCTTTCACTTCTTCGAATTCAGCATCCACAACGCCATCATCCGCTTGCTTGCTGTTGCCGCCCGCTGATTGCGCACCTGCATTAGCACCTGCCGCTTGCTGCTCTGCATAGAGTTTTTGTGCAAGCGAACCCGATGCTTCTGTCAACTTGGTAGTTGCGGCTTCAATCTTCGTGACATCATCACCTTTTGCGGCATCACGCGCTTCCGTCAAGGCTGCTTCAATGGCAGATTTTTCCTCAGCAGTGGCTTTGTCGCCCGCTTCTTTCAAAGTTTTTTCCGTTGCGTGGATTAAACCCTCCAAGGTGTTGCGCGCGGTTACGGTTTCTGCAAATTTGCGATCGGCTTCAGCGTTAGCTTCAGCATCTTTTACCATTTTTTCAATTTCAGCATCACTCAAACCGGAAGATGCTTTAATGACGATAGATTGCTCTTTGCCAGTCGCTTTATCTTTCGCACTTACGTTCAGAATACCGTTCGCATCGATATCGAAGGTTACTTCAATTTGTGGCATGCCACGTGGTGCTGGCGGAATGTCAGCCAAATCAAAACGACCTAATGATTTGTTTTGTGATGCTTGCTTACGCTCACCCTGTACAACGTGAATAGTTACTGCGGTTTGGTTGTCATCCGCCGTTGAGAACACTTGCGATTTCTTGGTTGGAATCGTGGTATTTTTGTCGATCAACGGAGTTGCAACGCCACCCATGGTTTCGATACCCAAAGTCAACGGTGTAACGTCGAGCAACAATACGTCTTTTACATCACCCGCCAATACCGCACCTTGAATAGCAGCGCCAATGGCTACGGCTTCGTCTGGGTTTACATCTTTACGTGGTTCTTTGCCGAAGAAATCCGCAACGGCTTTTTGCACCATGGGCATACGTGTTTGACCACCCACGAGAATAATGTCGTCGATGTCTTTAATGTCGATGCCTGAATCTTTGATCGCTTGTTTTACAGGATCCATTGAGCGTTTCACCAAATCTTCAACTAAAGATTCAAGTTTCGCGCGAGTCAGTTTTACCACCAAGTGTTTTGGGCCAGTTGCATCAGCGGTGATGTAAGGCAAATTCACTTCGGTTTGTTGGCTGGATGACAATTCGATTTTGGCTTTTTCTGCTGCTTCTTTTAAGCGTTGCAATGCCAATGGATCGTTGTGCAAATCAATGCCGGTATCTTTCTTAAATGTCTCTGCCAAGAATTCGATTAAACGCATATCGAAATCTTCACCACCGAGGAAAGTATCACCGTTGGTTGAAAGCACTTCGAATTGGTGTTCGCCATCTACGTCTGCAATTTCGATGATGGAAATATCGAACGTACCACCACCTAAGTCGTATACCGCGATAGTACGATCGCCAGTGCCTTTATCCAAACCGTAAGCCAATGCGGCAGCCGTTGGTTCATTGATGATGCGCTTTACATCCAAACCTGCAATACGGCCAGCATCTTTAGTGGCTTGACGTTGTGAATCGTTAAAGTAGGCCGGAACAGTAATAACTGCTTCAGTCACTTTTTCGCCGAGATAATCTTCAGCGGTTTTTTTCATTTTCTTTAACACTTCCGCAGAAATTTGTGGCGGTGCTTTTTTATCGCCCTTCACTTCTACCCACGCATCGCCATTGTCGGCAGCTACGATTTTGTAAGGCACCATAGAGATGTCTTTTTGCACAACGTCGTCTTTGAATTTACGGCCGATCAAACGCTTAACCGCGTACAAAGTATTGTGTGGGTTAGTGACCGATTGACGTTTTGCAGATTGACCGACAAGAATTTCGTCATCGTTGGTGAATGCAATGATCGATGGCGTGGTGCGGTCGCCTTCGGCGTTCTCAATCACTTTTGGCTTGCCGCCTTCTAATACAGAGACGCAAGAGTTGGTGGTACCCAAGTCGATGCCGATAATTTTGCCCATGGTGTTACTCCTAAAAATTCTGTGTTGCTATTGGTTTAGCAAGTGCCTAAGCACGGATGTTAATGACTTGCTTTGCTTCGCGCCGATCACACGAGGGTGTGTGCGCTCACGTTGGCAGTTGGTTTCTATATTGGCGCGGCGGTCAATAATTCAAGTCTGCCGCGCAAAAAAATCCATACAAAAATAATGTGTATTTCAGCGATTAGGGCGCTTTAGCGACCACCACCATCGCAGGGCGAACCAAGCGCCCGTGGAGGGTATAGCCTTTTTGGAACACATTGATCACCGTATTTGGCTCTACATCTGGATTAGGAACTGCAGATACGGCTTGATGCAGATTGGGGTCAAAAGGTTCCCCCTGTGGATTCACGACAACCACTTGATGGCGCGCCAAGGAATCGATAAAAGATTTATGAGTCAGCTGAATGCCTTCAGCAATCGCGGTGAAGGCTTCGTTTGTTGCATCAATCGTGCTGAGTGCGCGCTCAAGGTTATCCACCACCGGCAATAAGTCGTTTACGATTTTCTCCAGGCCGAACTTGTGAGCTTTTTCTACATCTTGTTCCGCGCGACGACGGGCGTTTTGCGCTTCCGCTTGCGAACGTAATGATTGCTCTTTGGCTGCTTCAAACGCCGCTGCAAGTGTGGCTAATTGCGCCTGCAGACCTTCCACCGTTGGCTCATCCGTCGCTTGCTGCGTTTGTTCCAGATCATCATCAGTGGCTTTTTGGGTTTCGGTATAGTCTTCGTGTGACACGGTCATCTCCAGTAAGTAACAAGCACATCCCACCAAAGCAGGCATGCTAAAAATGCAGTGGAGCCTATATGGGGCTAGGCGCTGGAGATTCAAGGCAGGAAACAATTTTTCCCTACGCAGGCTGGCCTGCCCCTGCAAAATACTGTATAAACAACCAGAAAATGATCGCGATGGTGGAATTTATTTATGCTCACGCACCTGAATATCCAGAACTTTACTTTGGTTGACCAGCTGGACCTGGACATCAAGCCCGGCATGACCGTCATAACCGGCGAAACCGGTGCAGGTAAATCCATTGTGCTGGATGCACTTGCGCTAACCTTGGGCGATCGCGCTGAAGCTGATCGCGTTCGCATGGGAGCAAGTCGCGCTGACATTACCGCCACCTTCGATACCAGCGCCATTCCAAGTGCGCAGGAATGGCTGATGAACATGGATTTACAGCAGCCCGATAACCCACAAGAGTGTTTGCTGCGGCGGCTTATCAATAACGAAGGCAAATCCAAATCTTACATCAATGGCCAACCCGTCACTTTGCAGCAGCTGCGTATTTTGGGGGAGATGCTGATTGATATTCACAGCCAACACGAACACCAATCTCTGCTGTTAAAAGATACCCATCGCCGTTTACTGGACGACTTCGCCAACCAAAGCGAGCTCGCCAAACAGGTGCGCTTGGCATTTCGCGAGTGGCAAAGCCGCTTAGAGCATTATGTGCATTTACGGGATAACGCCGCCGAGGTCAGTGCGCGCTTCCAACTGCTCAGCTACCAAGTCGATGAGCTGGAACAATTGGGGCTACAACCCAGCGAATTGGATAAGCTCGAAGCCGAGCAACGCAGCCTAGCGAGCGCCGAAGATATCCTGCACGGCAGTCAACAACTGGCCGCCATTTGCAGTGATGATGAACAAGGGCTCACCATCACCCTGCATCGCGCGTTGCAAATTATGCGCAATCTGCCAGAAAAGTCTGCCGCGTTACAGGCAGCTGAAGAACTGCTGGTGAGCGCTCAAATTCAGGTGGATGAAGCCCGTCACGAGATTGATCGCCACATCGACAGCTTTAACCTCGACCCTGAGCGCCTAGCGGTTGTGGAGGATAGGCTCACGGCCATTTATGACATTGCGCGCAAACACCGCATCCAACCCGAAGAACTGCCACAACTGATCGAGCGCTTAAGCGCGGAATTGGGACAACTGGAAGGTGGCGACGCCAAGTTGGATCAGCTCGCACAACAAGTAACTAGTGCAGAAAAAGCCTATCGCCAACTGGCGGAACAGCTGTCTGCCAAGCGCACCAAGGCTGGGATCAGCCTTGCAAAACAGGTCAATGAACAACTCAAACAGCTCGCCATGGAAAACGCCAAACTCACCGTGAGCCTGATTCCACAAACCGATAAACCCAGTGCAAATGGGTTGGAGGAAGTGGAATTTTTAATCAGCACCAACCCCGGCCAATCACCGCGCCCTTTGGCAAAAGTTGCGTCAGGCGGTGAACTCTCGCGTATTAGCTTGGCCATTCAGGTTATTACGGCACAAACATCGGCGACCCCCACACTAGTCTTTGATGAGGTGGACGTGGGTATTGGCGGCGCCACTGGTGATGTCGTGGGCAAGTTGCTGCGGCAACTGGGTGAAAAGGGCCAAGTCATCTGCGTGACCCACTTGGCGCAAGTGGCCAGCAAAGGGCATCAACATTTGCAGGTGGTAAAAACAGCGAGCAAAACCAGCGCCGAATCCACCCTAATTGAGCTAGAAGGTGATGCAAAAGTGGAGGAAATTGCGCGCATGCTCGGTGGCATTAAGGTCACCGAACAATCCTTGGCGCATGCACGGGAAATTTTAAGTTCAGTTTAGGTGGGTGGATGAAGATTGGACTGGGGCAGGACTTAAGCCCCAGTCCTTCAACAACGTGATTAGCGTTTCTTTTTAACGTAAAGCACCAAGCTGTGATCGGTTAGTTCATAACCATGGTCAGCGGCAATTCGGCGCTGCAAGGCTTCAATTTCATCATTATGGAACTCAATGACAGTTCCGCTATCTATATCGACCATGTGATCGTGGTGCTCACCGCGTGCCACTTCAAACACAGAATGACCGCCATCAAAATTGTGGCGAACCACTAAACCCGCACTCTCGAATTGTGTGAGTACACGATAGACAGTGGCTAAACCTACATCATCACCTTGTTCAATCAGCGCTTTGTACACATCTTCAGCGCTCATGTGATGCTGTTCGGAGGATTCCAACATTTGCAAAATTTTCACGCGCGGCAATGTGACCTTAAGGCCTACCTTACGCAGTTCATGGTTACCATCTGCCATTATTTCCCCCAAAGCCTTCTCAGTGTTCCCGTGGTTCGGGTATTATCCGCGTTCATTTTATTTAGTGGAAGCCCTTGTATGAAATTAGCCCGCCGTGTTTTTCTGGCCGCTGTTGTGATGACCAGTCTTGTGGGCTGCGCCAATTTTCGCTTCCCCGGTGTTCACAAAATCAATATTCAACAGGGACACATCATTACGCAAGAAATGGTGGAACAGCTCAAGTTGGGCATGAATAAACGTCAAGTGCGTTTTGTGTTAGGTAACAGCTTGTTGCCAAATACCTTCAATGATGACCGCTGGGATTACTACTACAGCGTACGCAAAGGCTCTGAAGGTGAGATCAAACAATATCTGTACACGGTGTATTTCAAGAACGATGCACTGGTGAAAATGGAAGGTGATTATTTACCTGGCAGCGCCCCTGTAAGCGACGATAAATCCGAACGCTACTTGGATGATGTACAGCGCGATATGCCTCTCCCCAATAATGATGTAGCACCACCCGCACCAGAAAGCCCAGAAGAATAAAGCTCAAGAGAACAAAGAGAGATACACCGAATAAATCCGCCCTCTCAATGCCCGGCAGCCGCTGGGCATTTTTATTTCCGTACACTTATTGAGCTACCGCAAAAATCCTTCGCATAATTTCCGATCTTGTGGATTCCTGAGTCTATACTCAAGTACAAACGATGATTTGTAATCCGCCCGATGGGCTCAGTGCTGTTTTACCAAGGCTACCCCAGAATAATGCTTAAGCGTATTGCTGTTAAAGACATGAAAATTGGTATGTTTATCTGTGAATTTTGCGGTTCATGGATGGAGCATCCATTCTGGAAAACCAAATTTTTATTGGATGATGAAAAAGACCGGCAAGCCATTATTGCCAGCGGCATTAAAGAGCTCTGGATTGATGTAAGCTTGGGCGCGGATGTTGAAGATTCTACCCATGCCAAAACACAAGAAGAAGTCGCCCGCGAAACCGAATCCATGCTGGTAGAAGCCAGCAAAGCAAAATTTACTGAAAAAACCTCGCTCGAAGATGAAGTCAATCTCGCTGCAAAACTGTGCAATAAATCGAAAGAAGCCGTGATGGAAATGTTTCACGATGCGCGCATGGGCAAAGTGATACAAGTCGAACAAGCAAAAGAGCTGGTGGAAGAAATATCCAGTTCGGTATTGCGTCATCCCCATGCTCTTATTAGTTTGGCACGATTAAAAAATGCCGATGAATACACCTACATGCACTCAGTGGCCGTATGCGCACTGATGATTGCTCTCGCACGCCAATTGCATTTGGAAGAAAACATGGTGCGCGAAGCGGGTGTTGCCGGATTACTGCATGATATTGGCAAAATCGGTATCCCGATGAAAATTCTTAACAAGCCGGGAAAACTCAGTGACGAAGAATTTGCCGTCGTAAAATCACACCCTGAAGTGGGCTCGCAGATATTAATTAATAGTCATCAAGTAGGGCCTTTAGTATTGGATGTGTGCCTGCATCATCACGAAAAAGTGGATGGTACTGGCTACCCACATAGACTCAAAGGCGGCAGCATTAGTTTATTTGCCAAAATGGGAGCCGTATGCGATGTCTATGATGCAATTACGTCTAACCGCCCCTACAAAAAAGGTTGGTCGCCTGCCGAGTCTATTCGCAAAATGGCAGAGTGGAGCAAAGGGCATTTTGATGAAAATGTTTTCCAAGCCTTTGTAAAAACCGTTGGTATTTATCCAACAGGATCATTGGTGCGTTTGGAAAGCGGAAAATTAGGTGTGGTGGTGGAACAAAATGAAGGCTCCCTATTAACACCAAAAGTAAAAGTATTTTTCTCGGCAAAATCCAAAACGCCCATCATGCAGGAAACATTGGATTTATCGAAACTCATCGGGAAAGAAAAAATTATCGGTCGTGAATCACCCGATGACTGGAATTTCAAAAACCTCGACTCACTGTGGAGCGGACTTTAAGGCGTTTTCACCACAGGAAACTCTGCATAAAAAGTACTACCGACTCCCACGGCCGATACAAACCCAACACGCCCCTGCATACGTTCAGCAATCTCTTTGGTAATCGCCAACCCTAAACCTGTTCCGCCTTTTTTGCGCGTATCCGACGAATCCACCTGATAAAATTTTTCAAATATATGATCCTGCGCTGTTGCGGGAATACCATCGCCTTTATCAATCACGGCGACACGCACCCAGCCATTATTAAGGGTTACCTCTACGATAACTTCAGACTGCGCAGGCGAAAATTTTGCGGCATTGGATAAAAAGTTAGCCATGATTTGTAAAAACCTGGCCTCTTCAACATGAATATTGATCTGGTTATCCATGGAGCGGGTGACATACTTCACTTGGTACTGATCGGCATAGGCTTTATTTTCGGCTACAGCGCGCTCAACCAAAGCAGCCACGCTGCAGGGCTCACAGTGAAATTCTAATTTTCCGGCCAAGAGTTTATCCATATCCAGCAAGTCATTAATTAACAATTTCAACCGCTGAGTATTTTTAAACGCAATATCCAGTACGGTGCGCATTTTGTCATTCAACTCACCCAGCGCACCACCCACCACCAAACCAAGCGCGCCAGAGATGGCCGTTAAAGGCGTTCGCAATTCATGACTAACGGTAGATACAAACTCTGTTTTTAATTTATCCAACCGTTTCCGCTCGGTAATATCCCAGCAGGTTCCCGCCATAATAAACGTATGGTTTTCATTATTGAAAATGAGCTGTGCTCGCGATGCAATATAACGAAAACCAGTATCACCTGTCGGAATTCGGTATTCACTGTCAAACTGGGTTTTGTTTTCTATGGCAATTGCAATTTGATTAAACACACGATCGCGATCGTCATCGTGCAACAAGGCTAAGAAATCTTCATAGGTTTTTAAGGGGATGTTTTTATCAATTCCAAATACTTTGTAAATAGATTCATCCCAATCAATCAAATTGGAGTCGAGATGCCACGTCCACGCCCCCATGGTTGACATTTCCAACGCCAAACGAAAACGCGACTCACTCATGACGAGTTGATGATGCTTATGTTGTAAATCGCTGGTAATAGTGGCCGCAAGCTGTCTCGCCTGCGCGGCGCGCCCCATTAACAAATACAACAGCATGATTAAAAAAACATTCAATAAGGTACCGAGAAAAATCAATAAAAATCCGTAATTGAACAAGAAGTGCTCTTGACTGTTGTTGTTACTGAAAATTTTAACCGTGAATGTTTTTCCGTAGAGACTAAAACGTAAAATTTTTGTGTATTTAGCGGCAACTAAAAGATCCTTATCCTTATCGGTTCGGGTATCCAGCAGTAGTGCCGATTCAACGACATCGGTTCCCGCGTACAAATGCATTTGTGCTGATTGCGTAATATTAACGACGATACGCGACATTAATTCATTCATTCGATAGGGAATGTAGACAATACCCCGCAAGTCAGACCAGTCACCCTTGTGTGTCGATGAAGATTCACGCGGGTAAAATACCGGCGCCACAAACAGCACGGTTGGATTCTTAAAGAACAGCGTATCGACATCATCTTCCACCAAACCTGAAACGGCGATACTGTTATTCACAACCGCGTAATCAATGGATTCCTGTACACTGGGATATTGCAATACATTTTGCCAGTCAACCCTTGCTGCATTGGCATCTTCAAAAACATTCATGCGCGGCTTGAAGATGTTGCCTTGCGCTTCTGGCATCGACTGAAATTCAGCGTAATGAAAACCTAAAATGCCACGCTGATACATGGCCAACCGTTGGCCACGAATATACGACATGAATTCTTGTTCATCGACTTGCGAACTGGCTTCATATAAACCCTTGAGCCCTGCTAATACCTGAGCCTTTTCAATCAAACTATTCTTCAATAATACGCTTAAGTCACTCACCACATCGTCAAATGCGCGTTTTTCAGCACGTTCTTTTTCATGCTGAAAAACATTCCACGTGACCAACACCAAACACTCCAACAGGATAAATAATACGAACAATCCCATTTTAGAGAACAGGTGTTTGCTGACTCGTGTGAAGAGACTCGTCATTATTGCTGCTTAGCCCATATATCACGCAACTCTTGCGCTAAGGTCATTGGATCAAACGGCTTTGCAATCACACCTATAGCACCTAAATCTAAATAACCTTGCACTTCTTGTGGCTGCACTTTAGCGGTCATAAATACCACCGGCGTATTCACCAAACTAGGAAATTGACGCAAGCGCTGCAAGGTTTCCGGCCCATCCATACCCGGCATCATCACATCGAGCAGCATTAAATCTGGTGCAAAATCCACGGCTCTTGCAACGGCTTCTGCCCCCGAAGAACAAGCGGCGAGTGAAAAATTACTGATGGTTTCCAACACCATTGTTGCTATCGCTTGAATATCGGGATCATCTTCTACATATAAAATTCGATTCAACTCTGCAGCCATCATCGTCTCCATTATTCTGAAAAATCGGTTACTCATGTTGCGCCAATGGGAATTGAGCGTAAAAGGTAGAACCTTCACCCAATACGGATTCAAATCCTACTGTGCCATTCATTCTTTCAATTAATTCTTTTGTAATTGCCAGACCTAAGCCCGTGCCACCGCGCTGACGAGAATCGGAGGCATCGGCCTGAGAAAATTTTTGGAAAATGCGCTCGCGAAATTCATCACTAACGCCGGGGCCATGATCGATCACCGCTATTCGCAATTGATGATCAAGGCGCGCCACCTTAATAACGACCTCTGAATTGGACGGTGAAAACTTAATCGCATTCGATAAAAAATTAGTGATGACCTGCTGCAACCTCAGCGCATCCACTTCAATAACATGATCGCTATCTTCGGCGTCTACGCGAAAGGTAATACTGGTATTGGTGTTGTAGGTTTTTATAGAATCGATAGAGGTTTCAATAATCGGCAGCACCGATTGAACCTTCATATCGAAATTCATTTTTCCTGCTAGCAGCTTTTCCATATCCAACAAATCGTTGATCAAGACCATCAAACGCTGGGTATTTTTATGCGCAATACCTAACATGGGTTTCATTTTTTCAGGAGGATCACCCAACATACCATTCACCATCAAGGTTAATGCCCCTGAGATAGAGGTGAGAGGGGTTCTCAACTCATGACTAACCGCAGAAACAAATTCATTTTTCATTTGTTCAATACGTTTTCGCTCGGTGATATCTTGAATAATAGACCAAATTTGCTCCTCGCCCTCTTCGCTTAACACACAAACGCCGTTTAACAGCACAGAGAACTGATGACCATCCTTATGTATATATTTTTTTTCGTAAGGCCCATAACGGCCTTTTTCTTTTAACTCCCGCAGTTGGTTAATTTCTTGATCGGCATACTCAGAGGGCGTTATGTCCCAATACGTGAGCTTGTTAAATTCATTTTTTGTATAACCAAGCATCCGAAAAAATTCGGGATTCGCATCTAAAAATTGCCCATCAGATAAACGATTCAATGCGATAGCAACCGGTGACAAGTTATACAGTGTTGATAATTTTTGTTCATTTAATGCAATGGCCTTATTCGTTTCTTCGGCCTGCGTGATATCGGCATGAGTTCCAAACATCCATTCAGGATCGCCTTTTTCGGTGCGCGTAAATACTTGTCCGCGATCGTGCACCCATACCCAATGACCATCTTTGTGTTTCATTCGGCATTTGCAATCGTAATAATCCAGTTCGCCGTTAAAATGCTTAACCAGTAACTCACCCGAATGCTGTAAATCGTCAGGGTGTGCCAAACGAAGCCATGTGGTAATCGTGATGGGCGAGAGTTCTGCGAGTGTATAGCCCACAATCGCGGCCCAGCGTTCATTAAAAATGGTTTCTCCCGTTTGTACATTCCACTGCCATGTTCCAATATTGGTTCCTTTAATAACGGCCGCCAAATTATTACGCTCGTGCTCTAATGCGCGCTGCTGTTCAATTAAATATTGATGTGCTTCGCGCAACTCCAGTAAGCGCACGACTTGCTGAGCAAGCAAAAGCAGTGCATCTTTTTGTGAAGGGGTAAGACTGCGCACACGATTATCGATAACACATAAGGTCCCCAACACAGCGCCTGTTTTCATGACCAAGGGCGCCCCAGCATAAAAGCGAATATGAGGCTCACCTAATACCAAATCGTTATCAAAAAAACGGGGGTCTTGTAACGCATCTTCCACCACCAACAGATCGTTAGGGCTTAAAATGGCGTGCGCACAAAACGCGACATCGCGGGATGTTTCGGTGGCATCCAGCCCCAAGCAGCTTTTAAACCATTGACGGTCTTTATCTACCAGCGAGACAACAGCAATAGGCACTTCACACATCATCATGACCAAATGCGCAATGTCATCAAAACTTTGCTCACGTGGCGTATCTAAAATATTGAGTTTATAAAGATGCTCTAGACGTGCATCTTCATTAACGGGGAGCGGGGCTTTCATGATGGTAAACTCATGGAGGATGCGCAGAGCTGCTCTTTTATCGACGCGATGATGTGTTCCTCGCCTGCAGAATGAGTCAGCCAAACAAGCGCGTCTTGCGCCAATGACGCGTTATGTTTCTCATGCTGATCGCCTATTACGATAATGGACATCGATTTTCGCTCCGCATATCCAACACTGTATTCCCGTAACTGAGCGACAACATCCAGCGTCGATACCTGAGATAGTTGCGCATCCACAATAACGGCGAGGTAATTACGCAATTCCAAATATTCCAAAGCCGCACCAACACTTGTCACACTGTCCACTTGATAATCCTCATCCAATAACACCGACTCCAGGTGCTTTGTGAGCGGTGCTGACTCCATCATCATGAGTATCCGTCGGCTATCATTAACGGTGTCATGAATGGTGGAAGGCAATTTTGGCGTAGCATCTTCACAGGGCAATTCAAAATAAAAAGAAGAACCCGCTCCCAATACAGATTCAAACCCTATCTTCCCACCCATGCGCTCGATAATTTCTTTACAAATCGCTAACCCCAAACCTGTGCCACCTTTGTGGCGGGTATCGGATGAATCTGCTTGCGAGAATTTTTTGAAAATACGCGTGCGGAATTCATCGGGAATTCCCGCACCCTTATCATTGACGCTGATTCTAACGCGACCAAAATTGCGTTTGGCTTCCACGACAACACGACTCTGCGGCGGAGAAAATTTGGCCGCATTGGATAAAAAATTAGCCAGCACTTGTTGAATACGTGCAGCATCCGTAGTGACGATGGCATCATCATTGTGAGGCGCCACTTCATAGGTCACTGAATATTGCTGGGCATAACTGGCATTCGCTTCCAGTGCACTCAAAATTAATGCACTGACGCTGTGCTTTTTCAGATCGAAAGACATTTTTCCTGCAACCAGTTTTTCCATGTCCAATAAATCATTCACCAACAGGATTAAGCGCAGAGAATTATTGTGGGCAATGCGAATCATATTCGCGGCAGCATCAGGCAACTTACCTACCATATTATTGGTGAGCAAACCTAACGCGCCGCTAATGGCGGTTAAGGGCGTACGCAATTCATGACTGACCGTTGAAATAAATTCTGCTTTCATGGTGTCGGTACGTTTTATCTCACTGATGTCACGCGCAATACCGAGGTAACCGGTTACTTCTCCCTCCTCATCACGGAGCGCACTCACCGCGAGAACGACGGGTAGTCGTGTGCCATCTTTGCGGATGTATTGCCATTCACTTTCTTCATCGTCACCTTCACGGGCTTTGGTAACAAACACCTCAAAACCTGGCGCTATGGGATAACCTAATTCACGCGTGAGTTTTTCGGCGCGTGCGATAACTTCTTCTTTGACGTGTAGCCGTTCTGGTGTTGATTTATCGATGAGTTCTTCCGCTGCATAACCCAGCATCTGCTCAGCACCACGATTGAATATTTTGATAATGCCGTGGGTATCGGTAGAAATAATGGCAATGTTGGCTGCATCAAAAATGGCTTGGCGCAAACTATTGGTTTCGGCCAATGCCACTTCAGCTTGCTTGAGTGAGGTAATATCCGAGACATAACCATGCCACAGTACGCTACCATCCGTTAATCGCTCGGGGATTGCTTGTACGTGTGTCCAAATCAATCCGCGCGCGGGATTGTTGACTCGCACAGTAGCGACCCAAGGCGTTAATTTTGCAGCGGAGGATGAAATCGTTTGGCTAACCCAGGCAAGGTCATCGGGATGCAACAAGGAAAATACGATAGCGGCATCTTCACGCACATCTTCAGGCTGAATGTTGTAAATATTTTTTATGCCTGAACTGGCGTAAGGATAAAATGAACTGCCATCGGGACGCAGTTGGTATTGATATAAAAATCCTGGCAACCGCTCACTGAGTTTTTGAAAGCGCTGTAAAATAATTTTCTTCTCGTTATCTTGCTGCCAACGCTCAACCACGGCACTGATCCAGCGCGCGAGCAAACGCACAAAATCTTTATCCAGCGAATCGTATTCGTGTTGACGACTTTTACGCGAGAAGAAACACAAGGCGCCGTATATGCGCCCTTGCACCCATAAAGGCACGCCTATGTAGGTTTCCAAGCGCACCTTATCGCTTTGCAGTTTGCTGTTGAATTCACCGGGTGCAATATTGTCTTTCGCAACAACGTCTTTTACTTCCAAGGTGTAGTGGCAGTAGGTTTGATTGAGGTGATAAATATCACCATCGCTCAATTCATGATTGGGTGAATGCTGTACGCGAATTTTGTACTGATGGTCTTTAATTTCGCTGATGACACCACAGCCCACACTCAGGTAGCGCGCACCGAGTGCTAAGCCGCGACGCAATTGCTCATCGCTATCCAGCGAGGGCAGAGAGGCAATTTCATTCAGCGCACGCAAGGCCGCTTGCTGGCGAATACTGTTTAATTCCGTATTCTTGCGCTCGGTAATATCGCTGTAAACACCGAGCATTAGCGCCGCTTTCCCCGAGGGCAACCATTTGACGACTTTGCCTCGCGTGAGAATCCATTTGTAACTGCCATCGTGAATGCGAATACGGTATTCGTTTTCATACATGGGGGTTTCGCCTTTGATGTGGCGAATCATATCGCTGTAACTAATACGCTTATCGGCAGGGTGAACGCGACTCATCCATTCATCCAAATCCTGCGAGTTCTGCGATACGGGTGGCAAACCGCAGAGCGTGCGCCATTCGGGTGAGAAGCTAGCGGTTTCATTAATAATATCCCACTCCCAAAAACCCGAATCACTGCTGCGCAGAGCCAAGGCTAAATGCTGACGCGCCTGCTCGCTGTCGCGGTGCTCTTGCTGCAAGGCGGTTTTGTGTTCATGGAGTAAATGATTAACGTAACGGCGATTAAAACGGGAAAACCCCCAGAGCAACACGAGTGAACTGATGAGTGCTAGGGACCATTTCACAATCACTTGGCGCTGCACGCTCGTGTGTTTTTGGTAGGCGGTGGTGACGTCCTGCCATATCAGCGCGGCCACCATGTCTTGGTTGTGAGGGCTGCCATAAAGCGTCAAGGGCAGCCAGGAGCAGCTGTAGGTTTTACCATCCTCGTGCACTAATTGTGTTTGCTGATTCACTTTGATTAAGCGCTGACTCCACCATCTATGCATTTGTGGGTCGGTGGCGCCTTCCATACGCCAATCATCCACAATCGTGGGATTCAGCTGATTTAATTCTTGACGCACGTTGTCCCAGAGCAACGGATCCGTCGCGGATTTACGAAGCAATATGGCCATTTGCAGGTTTTGGGCTGGATCGCGCCGAAAGGCTAGTGGCATTAGCCCTACTTCAAGAACCGCCACCACTGCACCCCCAGCAGCCTCATCGGCATGAATAGGGAGCACTGCACGAAACCCAGTGCCCTGACGTCCAATATCCAAACCTTGTACCGCTGCACCAGAAAATAGAGGGTTGGAAATAATCGGGCGCAGGTCGTGGAATACATCACCGAATTTATCGGGGCGGTGCATGCGCAAAAAATTCGCCGCGTCAGGAGCAAAATACACACTGAGCTGACGGCCACCTTGTTCGAGGGTGTTATCCCAATAATGCTGCATGGCTCGCTGTAGTTTTGCGCGCATCGCGGTGGTTTGCTTGCCTAAACCAGAGGAATGCTCGGTACTGTACACCTGCTGCGCCTCACGTATGAGCTCATTAACACGCTGATCGCGTGCAATGAGGTGTGCGATCAGCATGGCCTGCTGCGTGAGTTGATATTCGATGTCATGGAGGTGTTTTTTCTGATCGCTTAATGTCCACGCCAGAGTTTCCTGCCACACAGCGTCCTGTTTGCGGCGATCATCGAGCATAAAAAACAAAAATACACAGCAAAGCCCCACGGCAGAAAGCCACGGAAGCCAGCGGTAAAGAAGTTTTATACTCAGAGACATTCCATTTCCCACACGTCAGGGATGATTTTTATAAGGGATTAGCACGGGTGATTACCTGCGACACCACTGAATAGCTATTGCTTGAGTGTAGTGCAAATTTTGGCGGGCAGACGGTAAAGCTATGCCGAGCCGCTCCTCAATAGAAATGGCTCAGGCATACTCAGATAAAGCGGAATGACAATCAAAATGACAGCGGAAACACGGAATAAGGTGTCACCCGCCATAGCACACGCGAGTGATACAGGTGACGCTGGTTACTCTTGCTCGGATTTTTCAGCGCGCTTGCGCCGCGCTTCTTTAGGATCGGATGTGAGTGGGCGATAAATTTCCACGCGATCCCCCTGATGCAATACGTGTTTATCGGCTGACTCCATGCCTTTGGTGCCAAGGGATTGGCCAAAAATCCCCATCTTGGCGGTTTCAATATCCAGATCGGGAAAGTAATCGGCAATTTTGGAACGCTTTACGGCTTCTAATGCCGTGGTTCCCGGCTCGACAAGGAGCGCGATGATTTTTTGTTTGCGCGGTAGCGCATAGGCTACCTCGACGGTAATGAGATCAAAATCTGCCATAACAAAACCCGTTATCGATAAATCTGTTTAGCGCGAGCGCAGAGCGCATCCACTTGTTTATTGGTGACACTTTCAAATAATTTTCCTACCGCCATACCCAGTAGACGATTTTGTAATTCAAATCTCAGGCTGAAACTGACTTTGCAGGCATCCTCGGCTAAGGGTATAAACCGCCAAGCCCCCTCCAGCGAACGAAAGGGGCCATCCACCAAACTCAAAGTCATTAATGTGGGTGCCTGTAAATGATTACGGGTGACGAAGGTTTGGCTAACGCCTGCTTTGCTTAATTCCAAGCGCGCTTCCAGCCAATCATCACCGCGCTGCAAAATTTTGGCGCCGACACAGCCGTCCATGTATTGCGGATAGGCTTCTATATCGTTCACGACATCAAACATTTGCTGTGCAGAGTAGTGCACCAGCGCACTGCGTTCCAAGTGATGAGTCATAAGCGGTTATTCACTAAATACTGTTGTCAGCAGCGGGAAAATACCGTTAATCAATACGGCCAATACCGCAATAGGCGATAAATAACGCAACACAAAACGCCATACTTTCAACAAGCCCACCGAATCATGCCTGAATTCGTGTTCAGCTTGCTCGCGCGTCATCACCCAGCCCACATAAATAGCCATCAAAAAACCACCCAAAGGCAAGAGCATATTCGTGCTAATGAAATCCATGGAATCAAAAAAGTTTTTGCCCCATAGAATTTGTACATCCGCCCAATGATTGAATGACAGTACCGAACCCAAACCTAATGCCCAAGCTGTCGCGCCAATGAACACGCAGGCGGTGATGCGATGCAAACCAAAGCGCTCGGTAACATAGGCAACGGCGGGCTCCAAAATAGAGATAGTCGAACTCCACGCCGCCAAAATAACCATCAAGAAAAATGCAGCGCCGACAATGGTGCCTACCGCCATATTGCCGAAAGCGACTGGCAGGGTCACAAACATGAGCCCCGGGCCGCTGCTGGGTGATATCCCCGGCGTGGCAAATACAAAGGCAAAAATGGCAACTCCCGCCATCAAAGCCACCAAGGTATCCAAACAAGCGACCACAATAACGGTTTTACCGATGGAAGCTGTGCTGGGCATATAAGATCCATACGCCATTATCGCCCCCATACCCAAACTGAGCGTAAAAAAAGCATGGCCCAGTGCCACGAGCGCAGCCTCCCAAGAGAGGTCCTCAGGGTTAAAACTGAACATGAAGCGGAGTGAGGTAGCAAACTCGCCCGAGCTGTAGGCATAGCCCAAAAGCACAATCAGCAAAACGAACAGCAAGGGCATCATCCAGCGAATGGCAGTTTCCAAACCTTTGTTAACGCCAAACGCTAACACCAGCACGGTCATGGCCATAAATAGGCTCTGCCAAAAGATTAACCGAGCAGGATCCGCTAAAAACTCAGAAAACAGTGCGTTAGAGGTGTCCCCATTCAAACCACGAAAGCCGCCATGAGTAGCGCGCTCAAAATATTCCAAGGTCCAGCCGGCGATCACCGTGTAATAGGACAGAATCAGAAAACCCGCTAAAACACCCATCCAACCAATCACACTCCAAAAGCGTGATACTCCCAACTCTTGACTGATATTGAGCATGGTAGTTGCTGGATTCGCACGACCACGACGCCCCAACATAATCTCCGCCATCATGATGGGTATACCAATGAGCGCAATACACACCAAATACATCAGTACAAAGGCACCGCCACCATTTTCACCAGTGATGTAAGGAAACTTCCAAATATTGCCAAGCCCCACCGCAGAACCAGTCGCAGCCAAAATAAAAGAGCCGCGCTGCCCCCAAATGGCATGTTGTTTGAGTCGTTTCACGGCGCAGTCCTCAAAAATAATTCAACGAAAGCAGGATTGTACACAAACCCAAGCCGAAACTGGCAAGCACAGCGGGCAAGTCGAGACAGTGGCGGAAGTTTGCCGATATAATGCGCGACGCTTTCCCGAATACCCACTGTTTTCCCGTAAGTCAGTTGACCCGTAAGACCCTTTACCCGAAAGACCTTTTATAAGTCCCTTGAGTAGCAATTCCCCCATGGCCAAGAAAAATCAAAAAAATTCCGGCACCACCATCGCCCTTAACAAAAAAGCCAAGTTTAATTACGAGCTTCACGAGCGTATTGAAGCAGGCATTGCCCTGCTCGGTTGGGAAGTGAAAAGCCTGCGCGCAGGCAAAGGCCAAATTACCGATTGTTTTGTGATGTTCAAAAACGGTGAAGCTTGGTTGTTGGGCAGCCAAATTCACCCATTGATTAGTGCATCAACCCACTTTGTCACCGATCCAATGCGCACCCGCAAACTCTTGCTTAACCGCCGCGAATTGAACCGCATGCAGGAAGCTGTGGGACAAAAAGGCTATACCGTTGTGGCCACAGCCCTCTACTGGAAGGCACATATGGTGAAATGTGAAATTGCACTCGCCAAAGGGAAACAAGAGCACGACAAGCGCGAAACTGAAAAAGAACGCGATTGGGCGCGCGACAAACAGCGCCTGTTCCAAACCGGATCTAAACGCGACTAGGTACCTTAACCACAGACTGAGGCGGCAACATCCATGGCTGATTCACGCGCACACTTCTCATCCAGCTTCGGTTTTTTGATGGTGGCGTCTGGCTCCGCCATAGGTCTCGGCAACATGTGGGGCTTCCCCACTCAAGCGGCCAACAATGGCGGCGGTGCGTTTGTCCTTGTCTATTTAATCCTCGCCTTCTTGCTCGCCTTCCCCGCGCTCATGGCTGAACTGATTATTGGTCGCCACAGCAACAGCAATATAGTAACTGCACTCGGCAGCCTGAGTCCCAATACCCGCATCAATCGCCTCGGTACTGTTTTGGGTTATGTAGGCGTCATCACGGCCAGTTTGATTTTGAGTTTTTACTCGATAGTGGCAGGCTGGATTCTGGCTAAGGGCCTGCAACCGCTAGCCGAACTCTTGAATGCCACACAGCTAGCCCTGTGGTTAACAACGGACAGCAGCACGCGAGATCTGATTCTCTGCGGTGTATTTTCAGCCGCCACCTACGCCATAGTCGCGCAAGGCATCAACAAAGGCATAGAGTCTTGGTCAAAAAAACTGATGCCGACGCTGCTGCTGTTATTGATCGCACTCATTCTGTATGTATTAACTCAAGAGGGCGCCAGCGCAGGTTTACGGGCTTATCTAATCCCCGACTTCTCGCGCATTAACGACCCAGCCTTGTTACTGAGTGCGATGGGACAATCGTTTTTTTCGCTCTCGATTGGTGTTGGCACCATGCTGATTTATGGGTCTTATATCGGAAAAACCTTGGCCAAAGAACAGAGCGCTCGCAAAATCCATCGCGACAACCTGCCGCGCCTGGGGGCTACAGTGACATTAATGGATAGTGGTTTTTCATTTTTAGCGGGGATGCTCGTAATTCCAGCGCTCTATGTCGCCCAATCACAAGGCTTATCGGTGGCTGAAGGCGATGGCAAGCTCATCAGTGGCCCCAGTGTGGTATTACAGGTATTACCCTCGCTCTTTACCGGTATGGGCAGCGCAGGCCAGTACGTAGCGATTGCATTTTTTACTCTCTTATCGATTGCCGCCATTACCTCATCCATTTCCATGTTAGAGGTGCCAGTCTCTGTGGCTACCGAAAAAACTCCGCTGAGTCGCACATCTGCCGCGACCATCATCAGCCTACTGATTTTCGCTGTCAGCGCAGTGATTGTGATGAATTCGGCTCTCTTATTTGATGCCGTGGTAAACATTACCACTCGCTACAGCGAACCCTTTATGGGTTTGGTACTGTGCTTATTTGCCGGTTGGATTTTGCATCGCGATAAAAAACTTCTGCAGATCCGTGATCAACACACGAATCTTAAACTCTCATGGTTTTGGCGCATCTGGCCCTTCTATTGTCGGTTTCTCTGCCCGATATTTATTGTGCTGATGTTTGTACAAAGTTTGCGTTAAGGTTTGTGTTTCCTTAGCGCTCAATTTTATAAATCATATCCACACTTTTTTCCTCACCAGAAACGGCTTCAATGCGTAGCTCATCGGTTAATTGATACACCACACCAAAACTAAATGCCTGCTCAAACACACCAACAACATAACGCACCAACAATTTAGGCGTAATGTATTTACCGACCCACAACTCGCTTTGATCAATCCCTTTGTCGGATTTCACTTCCAATTCATCCACGCGAAAAAAACGGCTAATGCTGGATGAAATGCCGTCACTAGAATCGCCACCCACACCACCGGCTGCACTCAATAGCAATAAAGCACCTGCATTAGACGCATCCTGACCCGACTTACCTGTCAACAACATCATCATTGCTTGGCTATCGCCTTGTGAAGGCACAGAAAACACTTTTGCGCTTGGGCGTTGTAAGGTTCCGTCGATTTCCAAACCGACAGTGATATCATCAGTGTCTTCAATCTTGCGCGATGCCCGAATATCCAACCCGGGATTTTCATAATCACCCTGAAAAATTAATCGCCCACGTTCGATGGTTAATGTTTGACTATAAGCTTTGTAGCTACCTTGTTTAACGCTCACAAAACCTGTGGTTAATAATTGCCGCTGTAAATCTTTAAACAAATTTAATTTGCCGGATAACTGGCTATCCAAACCAAAACCTTTAAAGCGAACATCATCGCCCAGTGCAAGATTAATATTGGCGTAAACCTGCGCACCCGCCTCTGGATTCTGCTCGGTAAATTTATCATCCACAACGACCACATCATTTGAAACCTGAGTGGCAGATTGAGGCAAGGTTTTGATGTTGGCTCGCGCCCAAGGAATCAGTGCATCGCCGGTTAAGCGCATGACTTTTTTTGTAGCGTCTAGTCGAATATTCGGGCTGAGCGTGGCTTTTAATTGCGGCAATGAAATCACTTTAAAATCATTACCCTTCACAACACCCGTCATACTCCATTGATCATTACCAAAATTGGTAAGGTCGCCTACGACCGTTAATTTTCCATCGCCAGATTCCACTTCACTGACGACATTAATATTTCCCGCTTGTGTAGAATTAATCAGCAATTGCATATTTTTTAAATCTACCCCTAATTTGGGCAAATTAGCGCTGCCATTGCGTAATTGCACATCACCCAATAAATAAGGCTGGGTGAAACTACCACCCATAGATAGATCGGCCTGCAAATCGCCTTTCACATCGTTGGCAAATACCAATAACGTTTCCAGCGGCGCTAAATTAGTAAAACTGGCCAGAAATTTTCCACGATTGATTTTTTGCGTTTGCAGATTAAGTTGCGCATCTGCATTCATAGTGCCGTAGCCCAACCATTCCATCCCCGCACTCGCATTAAGTTCACCTGCCGCCAAGGTGGCATTGATACCGAGATTACGCCACGGATATACCTCCGTATTACCGCCCGCAAATTGATAGCGCAATTCCGCACCACGTGTACCTATCCGCATATCCGCCGCGAGATCTTGTAGCGAAAAGTTTTTAGTGGTGAGATTAAAAACACCATCCATAACCCCGGCGAAATAGACTTCCGTTTTAAAAAGTGCATAAAACTGACGCAGAGGAACTGCATCTAAAACCACATGTGATGTTAAGCCTTGCTCACTGGACCAACGGCCATCAAGACAAAACTGCGGCATAGGAAATGTATCCACTTTGGTGGAAGGCAGTGGCAGTGTATTCACTAACCACTCGTACTGCAATTTGGCAGGTGACTGCTGTGGCAACCAAGCTGCCGTCATTTTTTCATCCTGCGCGGCCGTATTGCGCTCAATCACGGCGGTTAAATTAGAACGCGTGGTTAAGCAAATACCGTCTACCTCTACACTGCCTGAAGCAACGCGTATTTTTTTACTCGATGTGAGCCACCAACGCGGCACTTTTTTTAATTTAATCGCCAGCTGGGTAAATTCACCCTCCCATGTTTTATCGCTATATCGCCCCGCGATTGAAAATTCCGATTTACCGAAGCGAGCGCTTTTAATTACCGATTGGATGCTGTGCTGATTAATAGAACCATCGCCTCCTAAGGTAACTTGTGAAAAACGATTGGCGCCTATGCGCAATTGTTTTGCCGCAAAGGTTAATTCATAAAGTTGCGCCAAGAGTGCATCGGTATCTGGCAGTTGTGCATTGGCAATCGAACCCGAGGCATTCATGTCCGTCGGGAGCGCAGCAGTTACGCCGGTGTTTTCAGTCGCTATTTGTGAATTTGCCGCGCCATCAACCGCCGTTGTTGCGGATGCCTTGGGACTTAGTGCGAGCTGTAATTGTTCAACAGCATATTGATCCCATGCAAACTGATCCGCTTTTAATTCCACATTCACTTGCGGTAATTTCCACGTGCCGCGCACCTGACCCTTACTCACAACACTGCCCGTGATGCTGCCATCGATTTGGCCAAGCAGCGGGGCTTGTAAATCCCACGCTAAATTCACCTTATCACTGACTTCGCCATTAATATGTATTTGATTAGCGCCTAGAATCAGCGTTAAGGCTTGGCTGCGTACCGCTTTACCATCAAAATGTAGACTGCCGCCCCCTTCAAGATTGAGGCCACGCAGATTACCGGACAATTGCAGTTCATCAATGGTGCCGCGCCAGGTTTCGTTATTCACTGCACCCGTAGTGGCAAAACGCGCATTAATATTGCTCGGCCAATCCGTGAATAAACTGGCAATATTTAATTGTTCTGCCGCCGCATTTACTTTCCATTCCAAATGCGGCAACCATTGCACATAGCCAGATAAAGCTAAGCTCTGTGGTTTGGCGGTTGTATCCAAAGTAGCGGGATCGGTGGCGGGATCAGGCAACCGCAGTTCACGAATCAATAATTGTTGAACATCAATATTTTGTAAACTGCCATTGGCTTTTGCACTGACCGCAAGAAGTGGAGCCTCCGGTAACTTAATATCACCCGTCAGCTCAGCAGCATAATTCTGCCAATTACCCTTAGCCGTTAATTTCCCCGATGTGATCGGTTGCGCTTGTTGCGGCACCCACCATTGCGGCGGCAAGGTTTGCGCTTGCCACTCCACAGCCAATTCCAAAGTGGGGATATTTTTTAAGGCATTATTCTGCGGATCAACCAAACTCACTTCAGCATCCGCCACCAAAATCACAGGCGCTTTGGTTGTGGTATGTGCGTGCAGCTTCAATAAATCGCCACGCAATTCACTCACCCCCGCATGTTCAAGCGGCACAGGTGTTGACTGAGTTGTACCATCATCTCCGTAAGCTAATTTCATAGTCCAATGAAAGGTCGCTTCTGTTTGATACGGAAAATGTAAATCTGTTTTTCCCGTCAGCTTTAATTTGTATAACGCATGTGCAACCGTGAGATTGTGATAGCGCAAATGAAAAGTGCCAAGGCTGATTGAACCCTTTACATATTTCCATTCGTCATGGGTTTCTCCTTGCTGGTAACGAATATTCGCGATTTTTAATTCACCCACCTCAATACGTAATGGCAAGCCTAAATGCGGCCATTCAGTGAAAGGCATCTTATCGTCGGCTTGTGGTGCGGCTGGCGGCAAATGAATAACGACTGTGGTCGCACGGAAGGATTGGATGGAAACAGCACCGTATAAAAGTGCGACTGGGCGCCAGCGAAACGAAACATTTTCGGCGCGATACTCTTGATCCTGCTCGACATAACTCAGCTCGGTAATATCCAAGCCTTCGCGCAAATTTCCACGAATATCACCCACGTGAATACCGGCACTATGGGCAAGACGGGTGATCAACCAACGGCTACCACTTGGCGTTTCCACCAGCACCGTCAGGACAGTGATGACAATCAACAGCAACGCCAGCACACTGAGCAAAAAATTGCGTAATTTTCGTAGTGTCATCATGAATTACAAATCCAGCCCCATGCTAATGTGGGGACGCCATTCCTTTTCATCATCCAGCGCTTGAGCAACATCTATTCGTATGGGACCTATAGGTGAGATCCAGCGCAAACCCACACCTGCACCCCGTTTTATTTCAATATCCAGATCATCAGCGGCGTTACCCTGATCATAAAACACAGCTACTACCCAATTGGAATCTTCAAATCGGTAATCATATTCGATGCTAGTCACGAATAGATTATTACCACCAATCACCTTTTCTTTTTCCTCACCATTTTCATCTTTTACCAAGCCGATGGGACCCAGAGATTCGAATGCATAGCCGCGCACACTGGAATCACCACCCGCAAAGTAACGCAAGGACGCAGGCAGTTCAGTGAACTCATCGGTTTCTGTTAAACCTAATTCTGCTCGCAATAAAATACGGCCAAGAGAAAAACCTTTTACATATTTAGCGCGATTGTAAAATTGTAAAAAGCTTAAATCGGAGCCCAAGGTTTTGGGTGAGCCCGACAAACGACTCATCAACGACCAACCCGTGAGTGGATAAGGAGAACCGTCTGTTTGAGTACGCGAAAACGCAACGGAGGGAATAATCAGATCAGTTGACTGCTCCGCCGCGCCACCCACAATCGAATCTTCTTGCTCGTAATTCAGTGAATAGGTTTGCAGCCATTTATTACGTTGATAGTAGGTATAGCTCGCACCATAGGTATCTTTTCGGCTGATTGACGTATCGGTAATTTCTTTTTCATAGCCGGTTAGCAATGATAAAAACTCATACGCAGGATTACGCATGGGAATCGTGTATTTTGCCGACACATTAGTTTTTACATCCGACACACTATAGTCTGCATTAAATCGATGGCCGCGATCATTGAGATAACGGTCTTCAAAACCTAATAGCAAACGCGGTGCGTCTGCCGTTACACCGGCACCTATGGAGTAAGCGCGACGCTTGCGTGCTTCTAACTCTATATCAATAGGGACTTGATTGTTTTCCAGCGCTTGTAAATTCGGCGATGCCGTCGCCGATGCAAAATAATTGCTGCTGTTATAAAGATTTTTTAATTCGAGCAGTTTGTCACTGTCGTAATAATCACCCTCGGCGATATTGACATAGCGACGCAAAAAATCCTCATCAAGAATATCGTGTTTGATATTGAGTGCACTGATTTTATAACGCTCGCCCGTGTTAAAAATCAATTCAACAATGGCCGATTTTTCGCTGGTATTTACACTCACTTGCGCATGGGCAAACTCCGCATCAAAGTACCCATGGCTTGCAGCAAAACTGCCAAAACGCGCTTTGAGCGTTTCGTAGCGACCATGATGCAACCTATCCCCAACTTTAATGCCCGGCTTATCATAAAGGGGTTTAAAAATAGGGTCTTGAGCACCCGCACCTAAAATTTCAATGCGCACTTCTTTAATACGAATCGGCTCACCGGGCGTGAGCTTAATGCTCAATCCCCAACATTCTTTATTTTTATTGAAGGAGGTTTCGTATTCGAGCTGGTAATAACCCAAGGCTTGCGCGGCGGCTTCGATTTCGTTTTCGGCATCATTCAAAAGTGCATTTAATCGCCAACTCGGCGCTCTACAGGATTCATTAGCCAAGGTGAGGTACTGAAGAATATTATCGCGCAAGCGGCGGGTACCACCCTCAATAGTAATAACCGGCTCTGCAGCATTCACCCAAACGGCGGTGCACCAGAACAGCAGGGTGTAGAGAATAGAACTCAGATAGCGCGATAACGTTGGCAATTGCTAGATCTTCGTGGGCTCAATATGGCCGCTACTTTAACGGGTAATGGTCATGGCTAAAAGCGCTAATCGGTGACAGAAGGCCACACAGTCGCGGGTCATCACCACAAGCTGTGACACTGACATGGCTTCTGCGTTCACTATTATTCCCGCTGAATCACGCACGCAGAAGGAGTTAACTAATCCAAGCGCGAGGCAGCTATAATTCCTCCCCCATAAAATCGCGAGTTTTCTCTCATGCTCAGCTATCGCCATGCCTTTCATGCAGGCAATTTTGCCGATGTCCTCAAACACTGTGTGTTTATTCACGCGCTGCAATACATGACACAAAAAGAAAAACCCCTGCGCATCATCGATACTCACGCCGGTGCAGGGCTGTACAAACTGGGCGCCGGGCAAGCACTCAAAAATCGCGAGTTTGATACGGGTATCGCTAAATTATGGGACGATGCACCCAAACCAGCGCTGCTTGAAAATTATCTCGAACACATTCGCCTTGCGAACCCCGGCACTGCACTCAGCCACTATCCCGGCTCCCCACTACTAGCACAGCAGCTAATGCGCGATAAAGACCGCCTGTTTCTACACGAATTACACAGCTCCGATTGGCGCCTGCTCACAGAAACCGTGGGCAAGGATAAAAGGGTCCATATTGCAGAAAGTGACGGTTTTCTAGGCATGCAAGCCTTGCTGCCGCCGCCCGATAGACGCGCGTTAATATTGATTGACCCTTCTTACGAAATAAAAAGTGATTACCAACAGGTGGTCAAACAAGTGATTCAAGCACACAAACGCTTTGCCACGGGTACCTTTTTGCTGTGGTATCCGGTGGTATTACGCCAGCGCATTGATGAAATGGAAGTGGCGTTTAAAAAATCAGGCATTACCAATATTCAATTATTTGAATTCGGACTTGCACCGGATCACCCTGAACATGGCATGACCTCCAGTGGCATGATTGTTATTAATCCGCCCTGGACACTCTGGTCAGCGATGGAAGAGTGCTTACCCTTTTTAGTCGATACTCTTGGCAAAAAAGAAGAAAGTTTTTATCGCATGGAACAACTTGTCCCCGAAAAGGTATAACGCTATGAACCACGCCAAACGCGCCGCCATCGCCTCTGCATTTATTTATCCCGGAGCCGGGCTTTTTTTACTCAAACACTATGTCAGAGGCTGCATCTTTGCTATTCCAGCCACCCTTATTGTAGTGGCCATGATGATGGATTTATTGCAAGCCGCCGCTGCACTCCAGCAAGACATTCAAGGAGAGTCATTAACGCCCGCATTGATTCAACATTTATGGACAAGCTTGCACACTGCCCTTTATGAATCGAGAGCCTTGCGCGAGGGTATATGGATTTTATTAGCCAGCTGGGTGCTGAGTATCATTAGCTCTTATTTTGCGGGCAAAAAACAGGATGTCGCTATCAGTGCCAAGACGACAAACAACGCAGAACATGATTAATCGTCTTTGACGCCACTCAGCAGGATAAACAACGCAACACACTAAAAAATAAAGAGATAAATCATGCAAGCCACGTTCATTACTATCGGGTTATTATGTTGCAGCAATATTTTTATGACCTTTGCGTGGTACGCACACTTAAAAGAACTGAATCAAAAGCCCTGGATTATCGCCGCACTCATCAGCTGGGGCATAGCGCTGTTTGAATATTTGCTCCAAGTTCCGGCCAATCGGATTGGCTACACCGTCATGAATGTCGGCCAATTAAAAATTCTGCAAGAGGTTATCACTCTGAGTGTGTTTGTACCCTTTGCCATTTACTACCTCAAAGAACCCCTCAAATTGGATTATCTGTGGGCAGGCTTATGCCTGTTAGGCGCCGTTTTCTTCATGTTCAGAGATAAATTGTCCGCATAACCCCCTCCTTTCAGCCCAGAATCAACTATAACTATAGATAGCGTGCAGCCCTCAAGAGCAGCCGCCTCGCTGAATAAGCAGGCGCCGCACTCGGCATGAAAAAAATCCGGCGATGACTATGTTGCCATTCATCTTTCTGCAGGATGCTAGACGCGCAAACCTTGCGATAGAAGATCATAAAATCAAAGAATCAACAGGTGAATATTGAGCAGCAACATATCCACTAAGGCGTCGCCATCGCCATCAAAAGACGAGCAGATTTTCGCAGATATTCTCGTACTGCGCTCGCGCCGCCTCACGCAATTATTGCGTGCAACCCAGATCGGCTTATTGATCGTCAGCATTATCACTATCACCCAAGGACGCGTCATAGACTCCATCACCATACTGACCACCGGCATACTTCTGTTCAGTGTGGATTGGGCGCTTAGCAAAAAAAATCCCATCTTGGGCTCATGGATATTATTGATGACACTCACCCTGTCATTCTCTTATCTCGCATGGCACGGCAGCGGCATTCGCGATCTCGCCATGCTGGGTTTTTGCGGCATCTTAATTTTTGCCGCCCTCTTGGGGGACAAGCGTCTACTGTGTTTTGTCACATTCACCATGCTCAGCGTATGTATGTTTATTGCTTACGCGAATCAAACGGGTTTGCACGTGAATCATATTGCGCCCAACAGTTTATTAACGGGCATTATCGCTTCCATTATTTTATTGGTCGTGAGTTTTTCGGTGTGGCTGATGGCACACGATTATCGCGCCGCGCTGGATGAATTGGCACTGGAAAACGAATTAGTTAAAAACGCCAAAGGCCACATAGAACATTTGGCTATGCACGACCCGCTGACCAACTTACCAAACCGTATAATGGCGCAAGCAACATTTGAAAAACTTCGCACACAGATTAAAACGCATCAAGAGTTACTGGGTATTATTTTTATTGATTTAGATAATTTAAAACCCATCAATGATTCGCTCGGTCATCAAGCAGGTGATCAAATTTTAAAAGATGTTGCCAAACGATTATTGGCCTACACCAAAAATGAAGATCTGGCGTGTCGTTACGGTGGCGATGAATTTATTGTGTTCCTACCTAACATAGAATCGGCGGACGATGCTTCGCAAGCCAGCCTAGATATATTGCAATTAATTTCTGAAAACTATGTGTATCGCAATATTGAAATTTTCTGCACCTGCTCCATTGGTATAGCTCTCGCGCCCCAAGATGGTGACGATCTGGATACACTGATTAAAAAAGCCGATATTGCCATGTATCACTCCAAAGATTCTGGCCGCAATTCCTTCCGCTTTTTTAATCCTTCCATCAACCGCAATATGATGGAACATATCAGCCTGATTTCAGGCATGCGTAAAGCATTACAAGACAACCAATTCGCACTTTACTATCAACCTAAAATGAATTTACAAACAAACCGTTTATGTGGCTTCGAAGCATTGCTGCGTTGGCAACATCCAGAACAAGGCTTTATTTCACCCGCCACCTTTATTCCTTTAGCAGAATCATCAGGCTTAATTATTCAACTGGGCGAATGGGTAATCAATGAAGCCAGTCGGCAAGCCAAACTCTGGCAAGAAGCGGGACTGGTTGGCTTTCGCATAGCCGTGAATGTTTCATCCATTCAATTTAAGCGCGGCAATATCGATAGCATTGTGTTAAATGCCTTGCATTGCGCTGATGTAGCACCGCAATTTTTAGAACTGGAATTTACTGAATCATTATTAATTGATGATAACGATCGTTTGGCCAGTACTCTCTCTACTTTGCGTGCGCAAGGTTTACATTTATCGATTGATGATTTTGGCACTGGCTATTCAAACCTTGGCTATTTAAAAAAATTTGAAGTAGAAACCCTCAAGATTGATCAATCTTTTGTACGTAAAATGGAAGACAATAACGACGATGCAGCCATAGTCCGTGCCATTATTCAAATGGCGAATAGCCTAGGATTAAACACCATCGCCGAAGGTGTAGAAGATGCCAACACCGCTGCACTATTACGCACGCTCGGCTGCAAAGAAGGCCAAGGCTATTTCTGGGCAAGACCCATGCCCGCAGCGGACGCAAAAGCTTTTTGGGATAAATGGCAAGCGGAGCATTAACCTGCACGAACATTATTGCGTTAAATTATTCATCCATTTTTTGGTGTGAATGCGCCGAATGGTAGGGATATATTTAACAAGCTCTTCCAAAAAAATAAACCCATACAAATAATAAAAGGGAAGGTCGGTTAAGAACACGGCAGCAATAAAAATGGGTAAGCCAACGCCCCACATCGCAATCGCATCAACCACTAATGGAAAGCGATTATCACCGCCAGCGCGTAACACACCTATGATGCGCATCATGTTAATAATTTTAAACGACACTAAAAAAGCAAACACACCCAGCGTATCAAACAACAACTCAGCAGCCTGCGGCTCTAACTGGGGAAATATGTGCAATACCCCTCCGCGAGTAAACCAGAGCAGAGAACAACACACCAAGAGTAAAATAAACGTCGTGCGTTCAAAAAAGCGATGTAAATACCAAGCCGCCGCAGTATGACCCGCACCTAATTCGCGCCCAATCAATACGGCGGAAGCATTAGCCAAACCAATAAACAAGGCAAAAAAAGCACTCTCCAACGGAGCCATAACACCCATCACGGCAAGAGCATCCGTCCCTGCAAAACCCGTAATTAAATGATAGGTAGAATTGCCTATTGCCCAAATCGCATAATTCATCACCAAAGGTAATGCAAAGAGTAGGTAGCGACGAATTTGAATTTTATCCGCACCCAGTTTGAGCTGAGCATAAGTCAATGCGAAGCCATGTTTTTTGAAATAAATCCAACCTGCAATAATGATGAGCTGCAGAACACGTGAAATTAATGTTGCCCAAGCGGCACCCGCAACACCTAATGCGGGGAACCCCCAGTGGCCACCGATTAAGACGTAGTTGAGTAAAATATTTAATAAAGCCGCAAACACACCCGCCGCCAATGGCATGGTGGTATTTCCGAGCGCACGCAATGAGGCTTCGTAAATTACAATCCATTGTGTGAGCAAAATAACGGGAGCGGTGATTACTAAATACTGCGCAGCTAATGCCGCAACCCGCACATCGGGATTGATCCAATCAATCCATAAGGGTGCACCGAAACCAAATACCAGCGTGAACGGCAACATCACGACCGTGCCCACAAAAAGAGTCACTGCCAATGTTTTTTGGCAACTGCCAAAATCTTTAGCGCCCGTATATTGAGCGACTAAAATGCTACAGCCTGTAGCCAACCCACTCATCAACACCAAGAGTAAAAAATGAATTTTTGCAGCCAGCCCGACCGCCGCAATCGCGGTGGAACCTAAGTTGCCAACCATAATTACATCTGCCATACCGAGCAGTGATTGCAATAGCATTTGCGCGGCAATCGGCAGCGCAAGTATCAACACACTAAAGAAAAATGCTCTGCGCTCTGCTGGGGAGCGAGAATAGGGTGGCGATGAGGAATTCAACGGAGGCTCCGATGAGTGTGAGATGCCATTTAGGCAGGCTAAAACGGTTTTCATTATAAAGCGGCAATCCGTAAAGGATTGTTAAACACGCCGATTAAACCGCAAGATTTTCATCCATACGATTGCAAACTAGCCCATACATACAACGTACTTTTAACAATGAATTGAACGATGGCGCAGAACGCGAAGCAAAGAACAAAGCAAAGGAAGACAGTAGGGAGGGAAATCGGCATCCATGCCGATGAAATCAACACCGATTACATTTGAACACAAATAGTATATTCAGCAGTTTCATTGTAAGCCGCCGCCAATGCGGTAGCCGCAGGAATGGTGTTGGTGCCAGATACGCCTAGGGTTGCGCGCATTTTACCGGTATTGCCATTGCCATCATCGAGCTGTGTATCCAGCGCTGCCGCTGATTTACCGGGAACTTGACTTAAACAAACCACTTTTCCTGTGAGCGGAGAAGCTGGGTTACCGACTGCGGCAGTCGTGATACCAATCACACCACCAAATGCGTTTTTCGGCAATGAGGCTAAACCGAGTGCGGCTGGGTCACCACTGATAAAACCAGCCGCTCTAAGGTGCGACCAGAAGGCCACGCCGCCTTCGCCATTGCCATTAAAGGTATTCGCCAAGGTTGCCGCTACAACACCGTTGTTGTTACCGAAGGTCGTAATTGCAGTCCATGAACCACCGCGCGCAGTGAGCGTAGCAAGAGGGCCGTCATCACCAGGAAGACGTTGGTATCTGTCCTGATAAGAGTAAAGTGCCGCCGTCACGCCATTAATTTCACTGGCTGCACGTTTAACTTTTGAATTTTCAATCAGCTCGGTGCCCTTTAAAACGCCACCCAGTAATAAACCGATGATAACCAATACAATCGCGATTTCCACCAAAGTGAAACCTGATTGAGATTTTTTATAATACGTTTTCATAGCTAAGACCTTTGTTAAAACATGGATAATCTCGTACGCATGTCAATTTACATCGACATAGCATTGCTTTGAGTGTAGCAACGATTTTCAAAGGCAAGGAATTAAAAACAATTTTTATGCATTTTTCTGGGAGGAAGACAAGAAGAATAATTTTTTATAAACGCCCTGCTTTGCTGAGCTCGTATATTAATTGGGGGCGTGCGATCCACATTAAGATGTCATCGAATTCTTGTCCGGCCGCGATATCCTCTGTGGGTGATCGCATCACAAAATCTGTGCCACCGCTTACATTCAACACTTGATCGGGTGATGTAGAGGCAGGCACATTCGCACCATCTTTGCCTGTAGAAAAAATGACAGCCACGACGTTAGGCGCAATAACATTGGTACAAGCACTGCGATCGCAGACGCGCAAATCCGCTGCCGCGGTCGTTAAATTGACTACCTTGGCATATTGCCAAGTAGATACAGCGGTTAAGCGATACCTGATTGGCCTTTGCCATGCATCCATTAACTGTTGATTTTGCAAACTTCCTTGAACACCTAAAGTCGCATAGGGAATAAAACCGTTAGCAAACGTGCAATTACCGGCACCGTTGCGCAACTCCACACCTTGACTGTTGATATTGGTTGGGCATGGAAGGCGACCATTTAACTGCGCAAAGCCCATTAACGCATTCCGAATTTCCATCAATTGCGTTTCCGTAGCTTTACGATTGTTAATATCTCGTTGTGCTGATAACGGCATCAGTAAACCACCCAGCAAAGCTCCCAGAATTACCATCACAATCGCCATTTCTATCAAACTAAAGCCGCGCGCCTGTTTGTGATAAACAGGCCTCTGCGCTATGCGGTATGAATTAAGGGGCAACAATTTTGATGAGATCATTAAAGGATGCCGTGTGATTAGAATGTGATGTTTTTTGAAAAACATTATTTACAGGTGCAGCATTTTCATTTTCTACATAATTCGCAATATTGAGTATGGCACGATTTTGTCCTATGGCTGGAATTGGACTACCCGGCCCAACAAGAATCACTTTTGCAGTTGCACCATTACCAAGATTTAAACAACTCGTTGACGGAGGATTCACCGCGACAACATCCTGACAAAGGGCATAATAAAAAATATTCCCCCAATGATCCCGCAGCCACTGGGGCTGAAAAATAGGCGCTGTTATCGTATTGTGTGGCGCATGGCATGGCATACCCCATTCATTAGTGACAGGGATCCGCCCCTGGTAAGTGTTTGGCACTCCATTGCTATTACTGGCAGCAAAAGGCACAGCCCAAGGGTAACTACTGCAGGTGGAAAAATACTGTGCAAGCAGTGCACTCATGTCCACAAAAACGCGCTCTTCAATCTCAGCCCAAAAAACGCTAACGGGCATAGCAAGAATTTGATCGTTATGGGTTTGATCATAAAGATCACTGTAATCATTAACATTATTGTCCCCATTTATTCCATCCAAAAATTGCGCACGATTAGCCACGCTGACATTTCCGCGATTTTGTCCAGCCACAGCATCATTTTGTGAAATCAGAATAAACGCTACAGAATTCGCGGCATTATTCACAAACAGAGGAGAAGCCAAAGAACTATTACGATATTGATTAACTGCCACATTCACATTGCGCGCATACTGATTACTAACGCCATACCATAACAAAGCACCATCACCATCACGCGGTTCTGGAATACCCAATGTGCGATAGGGCACAAAACCAATTTCACCACTGCAATTTATGGTTGGCTTATCTGACAGACCATCAAGATTGATATCCGGACAAGGTAAGGTTCCCGGCGGAATTGTTGACGAAAAATTTTGCGTTAATGTCCACGCCATAATGGCGTCGCGAGTTTCTGTCAGTGCTTGTTGTGTGATCATCTGGCGTTTTTGTGCCGCATCATTTAAAGAAAGTCGCGCAATTGCCACTGTGGTGAACGCAACAATCAAAAGACTCAGCATCAGTAAAAGAGCGATGCCGCGATTTTTATAAGGCATGGCGTAACGCACATGGATTGTTTTTGATCTAGTCATAGGCTCACCTATGGCGCCGCCTTGGGAGCCTCAGGAGCAGCTTCTATTTTTTCAACTGACTCTGAGCTGGATTGAGCGGCTGGTTTTTCTTGCGGTGCTTCTTTTTTCTCAATGGTTTTTTTTACCGGCTCAGGTGGTCGGCTAACAGGTAACAGATAAGACTCGGTTGTTTTACGATTATTGGGGCTCCACACCTGTCCGGGTTTAAGCTGTACCGATTGATCGTGCTGCTTAACAGGAACACGCAATGTTGCCGAGCTAGGCAGTGAGTTTTTTTGATTCGAACTCACGCCACGCTGTTTCTGCACAGGCTGTAATTTTCCATTAATCCACACTTGCTGCCGTCCATCAGCACGCAACAATATTCCAGATAATCTATAGGTTTGCGGCTGTGCCGGCATACTCGCTGCATTAGTATCCGCGGGATCAGCACTGATATCCGTGATAATCGGTTTGGAGAAACCGTGTTGTTGCCGCTGTAAATCCAAGAGCGCGCGCTCTTGTGGGGAGGTGAACAGACGCCCAAATTGGACTTGCGTTAAGGTTTTGTTGGTTGAGTTTCTTTTACCTGATTTTCGCTGTACTGCATCCTGTTGCGCTGGCAATATTTCTGTTTGGCCCGCGGGATTTTCTAGCGCAAAAATACTCAAGGGTTGGATAATGCCGGTAATGACCAAGAGACCGGAAATCAGTATTTTAGTGGTAGATCTTACTAGTACCTGTTTCATTCAGCAGGCACCTCCCACAACTGGGTGACATCCGGTATGGAATACCAGCGCAAATAACAGCTTCCCGTAAATTTCGCTGCTAATGTTTTATTGACCTGTTCCTCACTTTTTTCGTCGCTACGACGAATGGTACATTCCTCCACATTAAACACACCCTGCGACTGCATGCGCAATTCATTCAGCAAATTATAAAAATCGCCTTCATGCAAAATACTAAAGGTAACTTGCAAGAGTGTGGTTTTGGTTTTCAACTCAACGCTGTGATAGGGATTATTAGCCTCCGTAGTAGACTTGGTTGGCGATAAAATAATATTGAGTTTTGGAATTACATTATAATTCACATTTTTTTGCACAGACTCCAACCATTGCAACCGATTAGGATCACCAATAATCCCCTGTTGTTGAAGCAATTTATAGGAATTTAAATAGCGCGCTAATAAAAGCGCGGAATCGCTCGCCGTGTTATTCATTGCCTGCTGTTGCATGAGATTATTCTTTTCCGTATTAAGCTCATGGCTAGCGCTATTTCTAATCCAAAAGGCAATACTAAAAATGGTGATGGAAACAATAAGTACAATGACTTTCATCATGTGCTTGTGGAGAAACATAGAGGCAGAAAAATTATTCACTGCTTTCTTCTCCCGTGCGCAAACTCACCAACAATTGATATTGATTATTTTCTTTTTTATTACGGGTCACTTCATCAGCTACACCTATGTCATCCGCCATCGTTAACGCGGGACGCACATCCACCGGCATCTTCAACACAATGACCTGAGCTACTTCAGGCAATTTACTCAGGGCTTGCGCAAAAGCATCGATGATAGCCACGGTTTCTCTATAGCTACGCGCCCCCCTGTGCAAGGTACCTTCCATGATTAACAGGGGTTGTAAACTGGGATTTTCAACCGGTGGTGGTTCTTCTTCATAAGCTACATCCTCTTCGCTCACCTCTTCCGTAATACTTTGCTGTTGAGTTTTTAATAATTGGCGCAGCTCTTCTTGGGTGTATTTTTTCCATGAAAAATTATCCAACGCGATATCTGCAAACATCGCCTGGTCAAATACGGTAGAGAGTGTATAGAAAAATTGTTCAGGGCTCGCAAGCTGCTCACGCTTAATCCGTTCCGCAAATTCTACTGCCGCCTGAATACTGGCCACATCATCAAGATGCTGTTGAATCGGGGTATATTCCGTTTGATAACGCTGCTCTAGGAGCATGCGCTGTTTGATGACTAGCTGTTTTTCTTGACGCAATTCAATGCTGTTGAGCCACAACAAACTCGCCCCCACAAACAACAATAGAGCACCTATTGCAGTGGCAAGCATGAGTCCATAATCGGTTAAATATTCATAATAAAAACGTTTTTGGCTAGCTTGCGCATAATGATCTTTGGTAATCGGTGCACTCGCACACAAATAGGCAAAGAGCGCATCGGCTTCATGACCATCGCAATGTTTTAATTTATAACTCGCAAATAGATCATTAAGCCCCACAAACTGATAGTGAATGGTGTTGGTGTCTTTGATGTGCTCGCGCGTTTCTTCAATCAAATGATTGGGCAAAATACAGTAGACATACAGAGGGTCAGTGAACCCCATAATCCGCTGGTTGGTTAAAAAAATGTGTATTTGTTCGGTATTTTTTGTCATACCTAACACAATATTGGCGGGACTATTATCATCCTGCTTATCAACATCCGCGCGTCGCTCTTGGTGCGCACGCCTATCTCCTCCTTGGCGCCGCTCATGCGCGGCATCCTGCACATCGGCATTTTGCTCATCGGCGTTCTGGGGTATATCCATGGGCGCAGCCCTATCGCGCCGTTCCGCATCGCGACGCTCTTCACCCTCAAATTCATTACGCCTATCGCGTCTATCACGCCTGTCGCGTCTATCACGATCGAGTTTTGCCTGACGCGACAGTAACAACTTGCCATTTTTAAAATAACTTTCGCGCTGCGCAGTACGAATATGACGCGACAAAACAATCACATCTTTTTCTTTGTTGGTAATACTGCCCAGCAATTTACCGCTCAACAAAGGCAATGACCAAATGCCCGCCAGTGGCACCTTGTGCTCAAGCATTGGGGTTAGCCAAGGTGTTAAAATTTCACTGTTGGTGAGCGCAGAAAGCAACAACTCGTCGTCTTTTCGTCCCTCTTTACTGCGCCCGATAGCTTCCACATGCACATGCGCTTCGCCCCGATAATGGCGATCCATTAAACGAGCCATCATGGCTTCACGATCTTTACCGCGAATATGCGGCAGCGTTTCACGACGAAAATCTTCTTCTACTAAATCTACTAATAATTGCGCAGGAGCGCGGGTAGCTTTTTTCAAGTAGTCATTGAATTGCTCAAAACCCTCTTCATCCGGTTCAAATTCACAGCTGCCCAACAATTCTCTGTCGAGCCACTCGAATACTTTCATGCGATAACCGGAATAATAAAAAATTCGCTTAATCATTAGCCCACCTTCGCTACAGCGTCCCACACGGGACCCAGTACAGAGAGCATAATCCAGCCCAATAAAGTACCCATCACCACGGTGAGTACGGGGCTAATGGCGGGCTCAATGGCATCAATGGATTCTTGAATTTCGCGATTATAAAAATAACTGACATTCATTAAGGCTTCATCCAGATTACCTGTGTTTTCTCCCACTTTTAACATGCGTACCACTAAGGGTGGGAAAATAGCTAACCGCGAAAAACTCTCGCTAATACTATTACCTTCTGCGATATTTTTTCCGGCACGATCCAGAGCATCGGCAAGCACCGCGTTATCGACTAAGCTTTTGCAAATTTCCAAGGCGCGCAATACCGAAATACCTGAGGCATAGAGTAAAGCCATATAGCTCGCAAAGCGCGCCAATTTTATTTTGAAACTGATAGTGCCGAATAACGGAACACGCAATTTAAAACCATCTAATTTGTAACGAAAATCTTTAGAGGTTTTGGCGATATTCTTGATAACAGCAGTGGCAACAATGGGCACCGCAACAATAAGCCACCAATAATTAATAAAGAAATTCGATACCGCAATTAAAGCGACGGTATGAAAGGGAATTTCGCCCCCCATTTCTTGTACAAAGGGAACAATTTTGGGAACGAGATAAATCATTAAAAATGCTGCGACGCCAAAAATAACCACCGACACAATAGCCGGATACATCATGATTTTTACGGTGGCAGCAATTAATTCATCGGTCCAACGCAGGGTTTCACCCATATCCTTTAAGATTTTTGGCAGCTCACCCGTTTCTTCGCCTACGGCAATTAATGAAACAAACACCGTATCAAAATCATTGGGGAAATCTTTTAATGCGGCAGAAAATGTTTTACCGCCTTCGATGGATTCAATAATACTGGCGAGCACATCGTGATAATAACCGGGCGGCACACTGTCACGCAGATCATGCAAACCATCCAGTAAAGGCACGCCTGATTTTGTGAGCTGCTCTAATTGAAACAGCATATTAATCAACTCACGTCGGGTTAAGGTGCGACGCCCAAATCGGAAGTGTGATGGCTTGAGTTCGGTGCACGTAATTAAGTCTTGCCCGAGTGACGCCAGTCGATGCTCGACCTCCAATGAATTCAACGCCTGCAGGCGACCCGTTAGGATCACTCCATCTTTATTCATGGATTTATATTTAAACTGTGCCATACATTATTTAAACCGACCGGTTAAATCAACCACACGGCTCAATTCTTCGATAGTGGTTTCACCTTGTAAAATTCGACGAATTCCATCATCGGCCATGGTTTTAAAACCATTCGCAATCGCGTGTTTTAACAGCTCGCGAGTCGTAGCGCGATTGGCAATTAGCTCATCTAAATCGGCATCCATTTTCAATACTTCCATCACCGACAATCGCCCCTTGTAACCAGAGCCGCCACATTTTTCACAACCCACTGGGTCATAAAGTGTGGCCGAGTGATCAATGCCTAAAATTAATTCTTCTACAGGTTCGGATGGCCGTGCTTTTTTACAATGCTTACAGAGCGTGCGAATTAAACGTTGGCCGATGATGCCAATAATATTGCCCGCCATAATATCGGGCTTAACACCAATATCCGTGAGCCTGGGAATAGCACCCAAGGCTGAGTTCGTATGAAGCGTGGTGAATACTTGATGGCCGGTCATAGCGGCACGCAATGCCATTTCTGCCGTTGCTTCATCGCGCACTTCGCCCACCAAAATAATATCCGGGTCTTGCCGCATGAGTGAGCGAATACCGCTGGCGAAATCCATTTTTGCCACTTCATTAATGGAGGTTTGTCGAATCATATCCATGGGATATTCCACCGGATCTTCAAGGGTCATAATATTGACCTCGATGGATTTGCGGAAATTCAACATGGAATAGAGCGTGGTGGTTTTACCGCTACCGGTTGGCCCCGTGACTAAAATAATGCCTTCGGGACGACTCATGAGTAATTTTAATAAATCAAGATTATCGGGATGTAAACTGAGTTTATCTAACGGCACAATACCTTTAGCGCGATCCAACACCCGCAGCACAATATTTTCACCGTGAGTAGTCGGTTGTGCTGACACCCGAAAATCCACCGTGCGCCCACCGACTTTTAAACTAATGCGTCCATCTTGCGGTGTGCGGGTTTCTGCAATGTTTAATCCCGCCATGACTTTTAAACGTACCGCAATCGCCGACCAGTGATCTTTATGCAAGCTGCGAATTTGACGCAACACACCATCAATACGATAACGCAAACGCAAAAAACCTTGCTCAGGCTCAAAGTGCAAATCAGAGGCTTCATTTTTAACGGCGTCAGATAAAATGGCATCCACTAAACGCACCAAGGGCTGACTGTATTCGTTGCCACTCACATCCAAACTTTGATAATCCACAATGCCAGTTTCGATTTCTTTGAGAATGCCATCTACCGATAATTCGTAACCATAAAATTGATCGATCGCGTGACGAATTTCAGTATCGCCTGCGAGCAGTGGTCGAATTTCAATATCAGAGGGCAAACCAGAACGAATGCGATCCAACACAATAACGTCATAAATATCCGTCATTGCTAATTGTAATTGTTTGGTTTCCGCATCATAGCTAACGGGCAATACGATATGGCGACTCGCAACTTGTTTGGGAATTAAGCTGATCGCATCTTTGTCGGGCACGGCGTGGCTTAAATCAATACTCGCGCGCCCCATGGATTCGCTGAGCACATCGCGCATAATGGCTTCGGACACGAAACCAAGATCCACCAAAGCCTGCCCTAAAGGCTTGCCTTGTTTTTTTTGCTCGATCATCGCAATGGCAATTTGGTCAGCCGTTACCAAACCTTTTTCAATCAGCTGATCGCCAAGTCGTTTTTTCGGTGCATTCATGGTTATGGTTGCTCCAGCTCTTGCACACGCTGTTGCACCGCTGCCATCGAAAAACCCACTTGGCGGCCAGTACTTAATAAAAGTGCTTGTTGATAAAAATGCAGCGCTTCTTTTGGAACCTGAATGTGATCCATCGCCACGGCAAGATTAAATGCATAATTAGGATTTTTATTATCGCGCTGCCATGCTTCAAAAAAAGCGAGTTGCGCTGCGCCCCATTGTTCACGCGCCGCAAACAAAGACCCTTTTAAAAAATGCAAATGTGCTGCGTTGGGAAATTCACGCAGTAATCGATTTAATTCAGAATCAAATTGCGGATTATTATCGCTGCTAGCGGTCAACGCCAAAATACCCGCTTGCGCATATTCATCTTTAGGCGCGCGCGCTAAACGCTGCTGATAAAAACGCAGGGCTTCCTCTTGTCGATTGAGTTGTACCGCAACTGCAGCCGCCCCTAAGAGGGCATCGCGCTGATGGGGGTCTTCTGCAAGCGCATCGCGATATGCTAATTCTGCACTCGCATAATCGCCCGCTTGATACGCCTCATAACCACGACGAATCGATTCACTGATATCATCCACCGCGGCTTGGCGACTCACCATTGCATAGGTTGCAGGTCGTTCTGCCGGCAAAGAAACACTGGGGGCATCCGCTGTTGCAGTAGTCGCTGATTTGGTTTTAGCGGTTGTCTGTGTTGCTGTGATATTGGTAGCAGCGACAGCCGTTTTCGGCGCAGAAACGGAGGATTGGCTTAGCGAAGATTTTTTCGCATCGGTAACCGATGCAGTCGCAGCATTAACATGAGTATCAGGCGGCGTGTAGGTATCTGCATCGGCGGTTATTAAAGCGTTATCGGTTTGCTGTTCAGTTTCTGTTGCCGATACACCTGCCTCATTCGCATTCGCTTGTTCATCTTCTGGTGTGACATCTTGTGGCATCAATTCTTCTGATACCGCATCGACAACGGTGAGATCGTTATTGATCGTCGATGGAAAATTATTCGCCGCCATTGAAGGCGACACTTCGCCACTGCTCAATAGGTAATAATACAAACCGACTAAAGTAACCGATGTACAGGTTAAGAGCGCATAAATAATCATCATACGCTTGCGCGCGCGCTGTGCCGCTTGACTGCTGCGACTTAATAATTGATTTAAAGCATCTTTTCCTGAGTGTGCATTAAAGTGCGCAATACTTTTGGCGGCTATAGGTTGGGCAGCCGCTATGGGCTCCACGGGTGACGTTGTTATTGATTCTGACGCCGCAGCTTGCACAGGCGTCATGACGGGTATGCTTTCTCTGTTTTCTACAGCATGGGATTCTTGCGCTGTTTTTTTAACAGGTGACCTTGTGGGTGTTGAATCTGACAAGGTGGATGAACGACTAGCTTCCGCTAAGGATTTTTCAATCAGCGCTTCATCAATCCATAATGCGTTGTCGTCAACCGGCGAGGTAGCATCGCTTGAGACAACTGTGTTTGAAATAACCGTGTCTGAAACAAGAACACCCTCTGGCTGCGTTACGGATAATTCCACATCCGGTGTCGTTAATTCAGCGTGCTCTTCTGTTACAGGTGTTGTTTGCTGTTCAGCTGCCATGACGAGGCGATAATTATCGTCAATGGCGTCCAGATCAAATTCTAACGGGGCCTCAGGTATAGAGTTGTTAATCGCGGTTGCTTTGGCATCAATTTCTTTAACGTCACTCTCTTTAACTTCACTCTCTTTAACTTCGATTTCTTTTACATCGATTTCTTTACGTTCAACGTCTTTAGATTCAATGTCTTTAACAGTGGTTTCCTTCACCACACCCTCTGTTACGCGGGTATTGTCTGTGCTATTGGCAACAGGCGGAATACTAACCTCAGGCGTGTTTTCATGATTGCTTGGCGCGCTCTTTTCAGCACCACTCACAGCCTCGCCTTGCGCCAATTGTTCTCGACGTTGTTTTTCCAGCGCGGCTTTTTTCAGTGCATCAAGCAAGAGACTCATTACACCTACTCCTTATTACGGGCGCTAGGTAAATACTCTTGATAGTCCTTTAAATCACCATTGAGGCTGGCATTCTTGATCACGATAGGTTTGATAAAAATAACCAACTCTGTTTTTTCGGTATTGTCATCTTCATAACGAAACAGCGATCCCACAAAAGGAATTTTTGATAACACTGGAATACCGCGTTTGCTGTTGCTGACTTCATCTTGCATTAATCCGCCAATGACAGCGACATCGCCGCTATTCACTTTTAATACCGATTCCACTTCGCGCACTTGAATCACTGGAATTTCGCTGATGACATCCACTTTGGCCAACTCAGGGTTTGGATCACGCATTTGTTTTATAACGCGCGAAATCGTGGGGCGAACATTCAGAGTTACCGAACCTTGTTCATTGATGTAGGGAGTCACACTCATCACAAAACCAACCGGCACCGTATTGACTTCTGTTTCATAGACTACCGTTGCTGGAGCGCCGACAACACTCGACTGGTCGATAGTCACATCGACGGTAAAATACACCAGATTATCGACGACTTTTAATAGCGCAGTTTGATTATTCAGCGCCATAATTTTAGGGCTGGACATAATGCTTACATCACCAAAGGTTTCGAGCGCTTGCAGGGTTGTTTGTAGTAAATTGCCATCCACCCGTGTACTCGCCCCTAAATTAAAACTCGGCGCCGTATTCAGAGCCAAATCATTGACCGTGTTGGCCATATCAAATAGCACATTACTGCCCGTACTATCGCGCACCAAACTCCAGTTAATGCCCGCTTGATATCTATCGCTTAATTTTACTTCCGCAATAGTGGCCTCTATTAATACCTGACGCTGTGCGCTGTTTTGTACTTCATCAATAAATTGTTGTATTTCGTCATGCTGCCGCTCTGTCGCGCGCACCCCCAGAATACCGCTTTCGCGATTGAGAATAATGTCAGGACTAGCACCATCGGCACTGGGCGCCATATCCGAGTCTGCATTATGAATAATGGCGCCGATATTTTTTTGCAGGGTTGCCCAGAATGCATTTTCAGAAATATTTTTGACTTCAGTCGCGGAATTATTATCGCCACTGCCGCCACTCGCGGCTTTATCGCCTGCACCTTGGCCGGTTGAACTGATTTGTGTGGCCACATTAACGCTGCCGCTGCTGTTGCGCGCCATATTTAAATAATCAATGCGATAGTTGCGCAAAAAAGGCGCGTCTTTACGAATGCGTAGAACTTTATTTTGAATGCTGTAACGTAAACCGGCGCCAGCAGCAATGCGATCCAAAATAGCATTGAGAGGTTGATTCACCGCATTCAATGTAATTAAGCCATCCACATCGCTATCAATATCCAAATTAAAATCGGCATCGCGCGCCAGTGAAAATAATAATTCACGCACGGGAACATCGCTGACAACCACAGTATGTGTCGGCTCTTTTAATGTGGCTTGTGGCGGGGGCAATTGTGGCGAAAATTTTACGGGCGCAGGAATGGTCGCCGTGGATTTTTCATCGCTCGCTTTCACATGTCCCTGCGATGGTTTTGGTGGAAAGCGTAAATGCTCACACCCCATTAAGATGAGAGATAAACAACACAGCGGTATTAGCAACAATGAAAAGTGTTTCACTTAATTAACTCCACAACTGAAGCGTGTGATTCAGCAGAATGTTCGAATCTTAGGCCGATATAAAATGCACCCGCCATTAAACAAGCAACCAGCCCTGCAACACCCAACCATAAAGCGGCGGGACGAGTCGGTTTGAAATTACTGTCTTTAGCGGCTTGCCGTATGTCATTCACGGTTAATGTATGGCGATCTTGGGTGTAGGCAAAGAGCAAGGTTTTATCGGCAATTATATTGATGCGTCGCACCAAGCCTTGTGAGTAATGGGCAATAGCACGCGCAACTTGATAGGAAAATAAATCGGGTCCGGTATAACCCACTGCGCGCAAACGAAAATTCAGATAAGCCTGAATATCGGGCAGACTCAAGGGCGTGAGATATAAACTGTATGTAATGCGTTCGCGTAATTGACGAATGCTAGGTGCAGCTAAATTTTCATCCAATTCTGGCTGACCGAATAATACCAATTGCAATAATTTGTGGTCGTTGGTTTCTAAATTACTGAGCAAACGAATTTCTTCCAGCGTTTCCAGCGGCATACCTTGCGCTTCTTCAACCAACACGACTACCTGACGAGCCTGGGTATGCCGCAACAATAAAGCTTCGTGCAGCAAACGCATGACAGATAATTTATCGGCATTCTCGGTTACCGCTAAGCCCATTTCTTGGGCTATAGCATGCAGCGTGTGCTCAGGCGATAGACTGGGGTGCGCCAAATAAACCCAATCGATCTTTTCTGTTAATTTTAAGGGCAACATGCGACATAACATGGTTTTTCCACTACCGACTTCTCCCACCACTTTGATAATACCTTCACCATGCGTAATCGCGTAGCAAAGCGCATTCAGAATGGCACCACGGTCTGATCCTTCAAAAAAAGCATGGGTATCAGGCGTTATGCGAAAGGGCGGCTTATGTAAACCAAAAAAATCCAGATACATAATTCGTAAATCTCTTGATCATCCGGAATGATTGTTAGCAGTATTTTATCTAGACCAACCTAGAGTGTAGGTCAGAACGGAATAATGACCAGCGCAAAAATTGACTTTATTCTTATAAAACAAAACGTTCATCCTTGATCTGGCAATTGCTTGACGTCTTACCTGAGGTGCAAAAGTTTAGATGCCAGTCAAGGTGTAATTCAGCGATTGGACGGTGGTGACATTATTAGGAGTCGTGATAGTCACGAGAATTTGACCACCGATATTGGAATCGCCCGCGTTTGCTGCCGTATTAGGATTGCTGATACCAAACTCAATGAATCCACCACTGTAGTTCGTCGCATCATTGGAACCAATCGTATTAGGCACGCTGTAGCTGGTGGTGCCGTAAAGCGTGCCAGCACTTGCCGCCACCTGTATGTTGGTTCCCACGGGAAGCGTTTGCCCATAAGGCAAACCAAAATCCGCAAACGCCAATACGAAGTTTTTTGCTTCTTCTTCCGCGAGCACTAATGTACTGCCGTCCACAACCACATTAGGATCATTGGTGAGGTACACATAGCGATTGGCGATATGGGCAAGCGAGGGGTTTTGTGTTCCCGCCAGTACTTTATTCATTAAGGTCACGCGCGCATGGCTTCCCGACATGACCATGACAATCGCTTTACGCACATGCAGGCTTTTATACAGTGCGGTACCGCAGCGAGTACCTTGGCATTGCGGGCCGTTAAACAGTGAATCGCGTGGGCTAAAACTTTCGCTGCTATCAAAGTCGATAAATTTTTCGCCGAGATCGTAGCTGAGATTTTCATTGTCATCTCGCCAGGCTTCCGGCATATCAAAGAAACCATTGGCGGCAGGTGTGATTCGACGCAAGCCACTCGCGGCCACATCATTGAAGCCCAGCCCATCACTATCATCAAACGTATTGTTGCCGTTTACATCAAAAAAAGTTTCATGCCCTACCGCCGTTGCCAAAATCGTAATGCGGTGATTATTGACACGCGGCTCACTGCTCGTCCATGTCACGGTACAAGCCCCAGCAACCGTGTTGCAGGTTGGCGTAATGCTGCCACCCTCAGTGGTGAAATTAATGGTTGTACCATCGGGAACGGGGTTATTAAAGCTATCCGCTAAACGTGCCGTAACATCAACTTCAACCCCATCATAGTCGTCTGCCTCTGGGTTGAGCGTTTCTGGACTCAAGGTAAAACTATCCTGATCAGGCATACCGGTATTAACCGAAAGTAAATCCGACTGGGTTTTTATTTCCTGATTATTCGCCGCCGTCACACTGGCCGTTACACGTACGGCCGTGGGCACATTACCCGCATTGACTTTTGTGGTGACCAAACCAAGAGAGTTTGTTAAGGATGTTGTTGGGGTGAGCGTTAAATTACCCACCGAGGTATTTAAACTAAACGACACTGCCTGTTGCGCCAACGGATTACCCAAGGTGCCCTTGACTAAAAACGTTAAGGTCGATGTTTCTTGTTGATCTTGCCCGCCAGTACCTTTTAAAACAATCGACTCAGGTGATGCAGAGACAAATACAATCGAACCAATATTTTCGGGCGTAATATTAATTGTCTGGGTTAACGCAAGTGTTTGATTGTTAACAACGACGGTTGCCACAATCACATCCTTGCCACCCCCACAGAGTAAATCTTCATAGGTCGTTGTGGCGACACCGTTAACAGTAAACACATTGGTGCCAATCGTAGCGCGCTCGCTGGCGACACAACTGGAACTAAAATTCACTTGGGATGGTGCTAAAACACGCTGATTGTTTTCATCCACAATCGCTAAAGAAATTCCCAAGGTTCCGCCTGCGCTTATCGTAATCTCGCCATTTCCATCCGGCGCAATTGAACTGCCTAATAGATTTTCCACAAATTGATTACTGCTGTTAAAACTGCCCAGCTTGATAACCTCATCGCTCACATTGGTGGCGCTATTAATAATTTCATAGTTCAAGCGACTGACAATGGTTGTGCCATCAATAGTGACGGATGCCAATGCAGCGGCCGCACCCAAGGTATTGTCATCCGCTAATAGGTTTACCTGCGCAATACCATTTGCATCCGTGAGCGCGGTGGCAACATCGGTGGCGCCCAACTCAATGGTAAAACTCACAATTTGATTGCTGACGGGAATGTTATCAGCATCGGTTACCCTAGCTTGCAGTTGAACGGATTCATCACTTTTAAAACGATTAATAGCAAGACCATTGCGCAATAAACTCAAACTGATTTGTGGCGTATCAATCGTAGTGCCCGGTGTCTGAGACATAAGTTCAAAGTTGTAACTATTACTGAGCGTGCCATAGGTTGCGGTTACCCTACCAGCGCCCAATATGGCCGAGGGGCTGATAGTGGTGGTCGCACGACCATCACTATTGGTTAAGGCCGTGGTGACCGTGAGAGTTCCCAAGCTGGAGGAGAGTGTGATTAACACACCAGAAGTTGGCTCACCAGCACTATTGACCAAGCGAATACTGATGGTTACTAGATCGGAGTTAGGGAAACTATCTGCATCTATTTGGTTGGGCGAGGACATACTCAGGGTTAATTGATTAGCCCCTGAATTTTCATTCTCATCAGGGGGAGATAACTTGCACCCACCCAGTAAGGCAATGAGCAATCCCCAAAAACATAAACGAGAAAAAAGCGGGCGTAGTGCAGTCATCATAAGAGCTCTTCGCTACGGGATAGAATGATAGTCATGGATTGGTTGCGCACAATCGGCAAGAAACTACATTGAAAGTAGCAGATTTATGACTGACCGTAGGGATAAATGCGAGCGCAGGTAATCACTAGCGCATACTGTTGTTAAGTAGACGCTGGTGTAGACGAGCTTTCTTGCACCACATAATGATCAACCACCACACTGGCGATCATATCGCCCTCCACATTCACTGCCGTGCGAATCGTGTCGAGAAGCCGATCAATGGGCAATAAAATGGCAATTGCTTCTGCGGGTAAACCAACGGACTGCAACACCATCACCATGGTCACCATGCCCGCACTGGGAATACCGGGCGCTCCCATAGACGCAATCATCGCCGTGCAAAATACAATAAGTTGCTGCCCGATTGTTAAATCGATACCGACCAAGTTGGCGATGAATAAAGCCGCCGCCGCTTCATAGAGCGCCGTGCCATCCATGTTAATGGTTGCCCCTAAAGGCACTACGAACCCAGCAACATCCTTACGCACCTGCAAATGTTGCTCAACGCACCGCAAGGTAATAGGCACAGTTGCTGAACTGGAACTAGTCGCAAATGCGGTTATCAACGCCTCGCGTGCGCCGCGCCAAAACCACAGCGGCGATTTTTTGGTGAAGAGAAAGAGAATCAGCGGCAACACAATGGCACCGTGTACTAAGGTAGTCGCAAAAATCAACACAATAAAATGACTCAGCGTTGTGAGCAATTCATGTTGTTGTGTAGCGACTAATTTAATCAACAACGCCAAAATTCCCAGCGGGGCGAGATACATTACCCAGCCAACAATGCGCATCATCACATCTAAAAATTCTTGCAGAATAGTTAAGATATGGCGATAGCGATCACCGCCCATCACTAAAGCGACGCCTAAAAAAAGCGCAAACATAACCACTGCAATAATATTACCCTGCGCCAAAGCGGCAAAAGGATTCTGAAAGAGATTGTGGAGAAATTGCGCGAAAAATTCCGCAGGTGTTAATTGTTTCGCTTCAAAGTTTTGCAGAGCATCGGCAAACATTGCCAACTGCATTCCTTCACCAGGTTTGAAAATAGTAGCGGCAACTAATGCCAACAACATGGCCAATCCCATAGTGCTGATAAAAAATACCAGCGTTAATTTCCACACCCGTTGCGCTTGCTGATGGTGTTGTAAATTAGCAATGCCCACCACAATGCTGGTGAATACGAGTGGGATCAATACCATTTTTAATAAGTCTATAAACAGAGTGCCGACAATACCGCTGCCATAAAGCACACTAGTTTTAAGCGCCGCATCGTCTGCCATACCCTGCAGCCATAGACCAAGCGATACTCCCACTATAGCGGCAAGGATAATTTGTAGATTTAGGCTAGGCATAAGTCACTCAATAACAAAACAGATTAATAACCTTGTTGGCGATGTTGATGTTGCAGGTGTTGATAATCTGCATCGAAGAGCGAAATCTCCCGCGTATTGTGATCAATCACCCGCTGCAACTCGCTCAATTCACGTTGAAGCTCTTTAATATCAGCAAGATGTTCACGACGCGTACTGGAAGAGCTACCTGCATCCACTATGGCTTGCTCATGGGATTTTATATCGCGTTGAATATCTGTCATGCGCGATTCGGCGTTAGTGATGGCAGTTTCCAAGGTTTGGATTTGGCGAGTAATGTCATAAAGTTCTTGTCCGCGCTTATAGGCCGTTAAAAAACGCGGCTCAAGATCAGCAGGGCACACGTGATAATAAGCACCGCCGTTCTTACCGACATCATATCCTTTAGCTGCCGTGCAATATTTACGCACGCCTTCGCGATGACCTTGTTGATAGAGTGCCAAATTAGGGACTACATGAATTTTGGCACAATCTTTACGATAGATACCGATAGTGGATTCAGGGTTGCCATTGATGCCATCCTCTAAGCCCACCATTTTCCAATCGGCATTCAAACATTCCTCTTTACTCATGGATGTGCAACCACTGATCAAAACACTGAGCGCACAGAAAAAGGCGAGAGAACCTAAGGGGGTACAGGCATTCAATGGAAATGTTCGATGAGAGAAACGTCGCGCTATTTTTTTCATGGTGAAATCCAATAATGAAATCAATAGCTGTATTAAAGACGAAAAGCACCCTTTTCACAAACGGTGCTTTTCAGAAACGGTGCTTTTAGAAACGAGGGTTTTCACAAATAGCTTTTGGCGCAGTAACACGGCGGTATAGTTACATTTTTATGGCACCCATACCGCCATCCATCGCAATCACTTGACCGCTCATAAAACGTGCTTGTGGCGATAATAAAAATGCAACCATAGCCGCTATATCATCCGGCTGACCTATAGCATTCAATGGATGGCGCTTTGCGGCGGCTTCCAATTTCTCCGCTGAAGAAATTAATTTATTCGCTAAGGGCGTATTGGTTAATGACGGCGCAATCGCATTCACACGAATCTGCGGCGCCCATTCGGCGGCCAAGGATTTGACCAAACCTTCCACCGCACCTTTAGCGCTGGCAATGCTGGCGTGAAATGGCATACCCATAGACACAGCAACCGTACTGAACAAGACCACACTGGCCTGCTCGGATTTTTTTAAATAGGGCTGAACTGCTTGAAGGGTGTTAACCGCACCTAAAAAATTAATCTGCCACGCATGTAAAAAATCCTCCGCCGTTAAACGGCCAAAAGGTTTTAAATGAATACTACCCGGGCAATAAACAACACCATCCAGATGCTCTGGCAATGCACTCAAATCCAAAGCACCCGCCACCGGATCATTCACATGCACTTGCGCACCTGCCATCTCGGTAAGATGACGTGCCCACACCGACACATGATGCCCTTGCTGCACCAATAACTGCGCTGTCGCAGCACCAATACCTTGAGTACCACCGACGACCAAATAGTGTTTCATGACTTAATCCTATAAAAAATTACTGATAGGGGTGTATACGCTGTAGCGCAGAAATTCGATCTGAGATTAGGGTGGTTCGTTTTTTCCCAGCACGCGAAAAGTACGCTGTAATTGATAGCCTTGCTGATCGAGTATTAATAATTTATGTAGACCAGGTTCCAGCGATACTTCGCGATCATGAAACACTCGCGTCTCACCCACAAACGCATCATCCACATGCCAATACAATCGAGCATTAGCATCGCGATGAACTGCTTTGAGAACAACACGACTGCGCTTGCCATCCAAGTCTGTCGGAATATAGATTCGACTTTCTTCATGGGGATATAACAATTCGATTGGCTGATCATTATCGAAAACCGCTATATTTTTTAGACAATCCGCACGCCACGGCGGTAAACTTTTATAGTCACTGTGATGTTGTCGCCAATAAAATTCCTGTACCGGCGGCAATACGAACCACTCTTTTGCACGCATGCTACTCACAGCTTCACAATCACTGTGTACGCGATATTGTTCATTAATATCCAGATGTATACGGCGATGAAAAGGTGTGACGGTTTCAAAATGACTTGCACGTGGAATGTCACTATCCATTGCATCGCATTGACCACCGGCCAGAAAACCATCCACTTTACACACTGAAATGGTTTTTAACGCATGCTGTGGTTTTGCAAACCAATTAACGCTAGGCAGTGCATCAAACACGTCAAATAAAATGGGTGCCGCACTGGATTGCCCGCTGATAAAAGTCGCCGCCTCGCCACCGGCATTGCCCACCCACACACCGACAGTGTAGCGACCATTGCTGCCAATGGACCAGGCATCGCGCAAACCATAACTAGTGCCGGTTTTCCATGCGATAGTTTGGCTGCCGGAAAAATCGCGCCAATAATTATCGCTACCGGGGCGCGCCACCTCGATCAAGGCTTGTAAACTTAACCACGCAGCACCCTGACTAAAGGTGTTAGCAATTGGCTGCCGCGCTGCAATATTTTCATTCACTAAAAATGAAGGCGCATACTGTTGTACTTGATCGCCATCACGTGCACGAGCCGCGAGGCGCGCATAAATTCCGGTGAGTTCCCATAAGGTTCCTTCTGCGCCGCCCAGAATAAGCGTTAATCCATAATCATCCGCAGGGCGAAATAACGTAGTCATGCCCATGCGCGTGAGCGCCTGTTGAAAGCGACCAATGCCATAGCTGCGCAACATACGCACCGCTGGAATATTTAATGAATGGGCTAACGCATAATGTGCGGGAACTGCACCGCGAAAATGGCGATCATAATTTTTCGGGCTATAACCACCAAATTGCGTGGGAATATCAGCAATTAAACTGGTCGGAGTTATATCGCCCTCCTGTAACATTAATCCGTACAGCAAGGGCTTTAAAATACTGCCGGTGGAACGGGGCCGCTGAATAATATCGACATCGGGCGAATAGTTACTCGCCTGCTGCCAAGCCTGATTGCCAACATAGGCAATCGTTTGTTGAGTTTGATGATCGATCACTAAGAGCGCAATATTGTGTACACCTTCATTCGCTAAACGCACCGCATGGCGCGCCGCAATCTGTTTAGCGGTGCGTTGTATATGTGCATCCAACGTGCTCTGAAATATCTTTTGTGCAGGATAACGCGCCGTTAATGTATCGAGTAAATGCGCGGCATCTTGCGGTAATGTTTGCGGCCGCTCTGGTAATGGCTCTAACAATGCCAATTCATAATCCAAGGTTGATAGATATTTTTTTTGATGCAACCGCAACAACAATCTATCGCGCTTATTTTTTAATTGATCGCGCTGACGGCCAGGGTGAATTAATCCTGGACTATTGGGCAACACCGCTAATAAAGCTGACTCCGCCCAAGATAAATCTTCTGGGGAGCGACCAAAATAACGCCATGCCGCCGCCCGCAAACCTACGATATTGCCACCAAAAGGCGCGTGGCTTGCGTAGTGAATTAAAATTTCATCCTTGCTAAATCGCCACTCCAATTGCAATGCGCGTAAAGCTTCAATCATTTTACTGGCGATATTGCGCGGTGGTGTTTTCTCTGCGGCATCGCGCCGCAACATTCGCGCTAATTGCATCGTAATAGTACTGCCACCACCCGTCACTTTACCGGCCTGTAGGTTGTTGCGAAATGCACGCGCTATGGCGAAAGGATTAATGCCGGGATGATGGTAAAAATGCTGATCTTCAAACAACAGCAATGCGTGCTGATATTTTTGAGGTAAATGTTCGACGGGCGCAAAGCGCCATTGTTGATCTTGCGCAATGCTGGCACCCAACAAGCTGCCGTCGCGTGCTAATAAAATACGCGCATAAGCCAACTGAGTGAGATTAGTAGGAAGAGGAAAAAAATGTAATGTCGCCAAGACGACAACAAAAAACGTCACGCACGCGGACAGCCACTTATGCCGACGTACAAGAGGGGTGAGAGCACAAGCCCCATGTAAAACCCAACGCATCCATACACTGTTAAGGGGCACAAAAATTACCCGAGGTTATGCTGGGTTATGGCCAACCAACACTAAACTCTGCTGGTAATAATCGGCACTCTTTTTATGGTCGCCTAATTTATCCATCAAGCGCGCCAATTCCACCGTAGCCTCCAGGGATTGTTGTTGCTGCAAACTGCGCTGAAAATATTCACGCGCCAGTTCCCATTGCTGATTGCGCAACATTAAACGGCCATGCGCCAGTAATAATTCAGCATCCTGCGGGCGAGTACGCAGCCAGCCTTCTGTAGTACGAATCTGGCTATGAATTTCTTTGACCTGCAAACGGCCATAAAGATTTACCAAAGGTGCGTACCATTGATTACCGAGGGCCTTACGCACTATGACTTCAGCTTCTTGATCTTGATAGTTTTCAATCAAGGCTTGCGCGTATACCTGAATTAATTCGGGCATTTTTTGTAAGCTGCGCGAAAAACTTTTCCACAGTGTTTGTAAGGCCGGCAAGCGCTCTGCAATCAGTAATGTTTGGGTTTTCTGACTAAGATCGCGAATTTTTTCACTGGCTAACAACAACTCCAAGGCTTCCATTTCACTAACGGACAGCACCTTGGCTTTACGCATACTCGGCAACAATTCTTCCAACGCGCGCCAATTTTTTTGCGCCATATAAATATGGTGCATCAAATCCAAAACGGCGGCCTGACGAGGCATTTTAATTTCTATGGGTTTGAGAATAGTGAGCGCCTCCTCATAACGACCGGCCTGCACATGCAAACGCGCCTCCGTTAACGCAATCGGCAATTCACTGTTGGCGATTTTCCTTGCCATATCCAGAATTTTTTTGGCCTCATCTTCATCGCCCATTTCATAACTACTGCGCGCAGCTGCTATGTAATTGGCCAAGGGGTATTCAACTTTAGCGAGCGTGCGAATGAGTTTTTTACGGGCTTCAACCCAATCACCCGTCAAATAATCGACCATGCCATTGGCCGCACGTTTTTGAGCACGCTCAACGCTGCCAAATAAAAAAATTTCACGAAAACGACGCACCATTTCTGCGCCACTCGCCAACACCTTGCGCAGCAACCATAGCAGGATATAGAGCGCAACAGCCATCATGGCGGCAACCCAAAGTGTCATTTCTATGGTTTTGGTACCAAACGCAATCAGCAGATAACCATCACCCTGCCATAGCAAAAATATCAGTGCGGTTGTGGCAATGATAAAAAGTGCGATAGTGACTAATTTACGTTTCATTAACGATTACCCCGACGAGCAGCCGCCATTTTTTCTTGCCGGGCAATATAATCGTTAAGAGCGGCGGCGGAGTTTGTAAAGCTGGTTAGCTCTGGCGCTACATTCTCTTCTTGCAACGAGCTCAGCTCTTCCAGCACGGCCGAAGCTTGGGTGTTGAGGGTGTAATACTGATTAATCCAGTTTTGCGCCTTCACGAGACTTTCAGTGTAAATGGATGCCTCGTTCCGCAACAAAGCAACTTGCGCTTGCTCAAGCATCAAACGCAAATTCTGCTGTAAATATTTCTGCTCTGCAGGAGGCAACACCGCATTGATATTTTTACCGTGATCGCGCACACGCACATAGGAACCTAATTTTTGTAAGACACCATAAAAAAAGCGCTTTCCTTTTTCGGCAAGCGTTTCATTTTCGGGTGTTTGTTGTTCAACCAAAGGTTCATCAGGCGCGCTGCCCAAAGGTTCAACAAATGGAATTGCATCTATTTGATTAGCCAATGCCGCTAAGCGAACATAAATACCTTCGCGGTCAACAAATCCAGCCAATTTTAGTACCGCAATTTCTTCCGCCAAAAGCTTACGTACACCGACTAATTCAGCCTGGTTGATATCGCGTAACACATCATCGGCCGATAACGCCAAGGCAATCGCATTTTGGCTATCGCGCTCCAACAAAATACGCTGCTCCGCCAAGCGCAGTAAATATTGAGCTTCTGCTAGCTTCCAATCATCGCGACTAACACTCGATAAGGCTAAAACCCTTGCAGTGGTAGTATCAATTCGCTCGGCCAAATCATTCATTCCAGCTTGCACAGTCTCTTGCTGATCCGCCAATTCTTTTTGCAGATCATCGGTCATCGATTGCTGGTGAAGTTCTATGGTTTGCTTTTGTTCATCCAACAGCACGCGAAAACTGTTTAATACTTGTTGCTGCTGTTCATACTGACGCGCAATAAATACAGCACCATAACCAATAACAGCAATGATTACCGCCATACACAGCCATAAGAGGACGATGCCACCGCCAGATTTTTTGGGCGGAACGTTTGGCGCTAGCGTTGTGGAGATTTCGGAATGTTGTGTTGTATCTGTCACAGCTCTACTCTCATTCGGACGCGCCATTAGGCGCAACAATAATCTATTAAAGATTGGGTCATAGCCGCATCGGTGGCATTGTTTGCAACAATACAGTGATCAAACCCTGCTTGCTTCGCGGCGATTGCAATACGCTCACTGGGTACCAATACCGGCGTTAATTTTATTAACTCCCAGTGCACGGTAAGTTCAACGTTGGCTTTCAGTGAAATAAGATTTTCCAAACTTTCACCGCTGTGAACCGCAATAATATTTTTCTGTTGGTGCCACACGGCTTTATCCGTTAACAAGGCGTGCCATTGTGCTTGTGCTGTTTCGGGCAAGACACGCCGATAAAGTTCGCAATAATCCACCTGCGCACCACGGGCACGCAATTCATCCGCTAAATGGCCACGACCACCGCAGCCACGCATGATGAGAATTTTTTCGTGCTTCACCTGCTGCAATTGAGGCGCACGCAATAAATCTTCGCTCGTCATGCTGCCTTGTTCACTGGCCGCAAGATCTTGCACTGACACCCCATAATTCATAAGACTTTTTGCCGTAGTGGCGCCCACCGCAAAATACTCGACACCAATGGGTAATTGGGGCCAGTAATTTTCAATCCACTCCATGCCATAACACACAGCATTCTGACTCACAAAAATTACCTTGTGATACAAATCCAAATCCATGACTTTATTTTTGATGGCCTGAATCTGCTCAGGAGCATCTAATGGTGATATCTCCAACACACTGGCGCATTCAGTGATGAAGCCCTGAGCATTTAACTGTTCTGCCCAGATTTTGGCCTGAACGGATGGGCGAGTAATAATCACTCGCCAGTGCGCAGGTGCCATTTTCATGTTTTACTCAGCGTCCGCGTAAACCGCATCGAGAATTTTATCGGCGCCAGCTGCAAGCAACCGCTCCGCTAATTCAATACCCATTTTTTCTGCGTCCGCAAGCGAACCACGAATATCATCAAATAACATTTCACTACCGTCTGGCGCGCCTACCAAACCACGTAACCACAAACCAGCATCTTGATGAAGGGCATAGCATGCAATCGGCACCTGACATCCGCCTTGAAGACGACGATTCATCGCACGCTCTGCAGTTACTTGATCAGCCGTAGCTTGGTGATGCAGAGGTTGCAGCAATGCAATAACCGCCTCGTCATTCGTGCGGCATTCAATACCCACAGCACCCTGACCTCCCGCCGGCAAACTTTGTTCCGGTGATAAGTAGGTGCGAATTCGTTCTTTAAGCCCTAAGCGGATTAATCCCGCCGCCGCCAAAATAATTGCGTCATACTCACCATCATCCAATTTTTGTAACCGGGTTTGGACATTACCCCGCAAAAATTTTATGTTGAGATCGGGGCGCAGCGCGAGCAACTGACATTGGCGACGCAAACTGGAGGTGCCGATCACAGCCCCCTGAGGCACATCATCCAGCGAATTAAACCGATTGGAGACAAATGCATCGCGCGCATCTTCACGCGGGCAAATAACGGCAAGCCCCAAACCGGCAGGAAATTCCATGGGCACATCTTTCATGGAATGTACTGCAATATCGGCTTCATTTTCCAAGAGTGCCTGCTCAAGCTCTTTCACGAACAAACCTTTACCGCCCACTTTGGCGAGCGGCACATCAAGAATTTTATCGCCGCGACTCGTGAGCGGCACCAATTCGATGGCTAATCCTGGATGGTGTTTTTCCAGTTCTGCTTTGACGTATTCCGCCTGCCATAAGGCAAGCTGACTTTTACGGGTGGCGATACGCAACGGGCGTGTAGATGTGTATGACATAGTGCTATCAGGCTTAAAAAAAGAGGTGACATGATAACACTATGAAATAGTTTGATGGTTCTGAATGCACAGTTTCTGGCGCTAGTTACCAGTCTCATGACTTTATTCGCGCCAAAAAAAACGCCAGCACTGAGGCTGGCGTCTTGAAAGCTATCACAGGAACTTATTGGCCTGCCTTTAACAACTCCCAGTATTTTTCGTAAACCAAGACGGTCTCACCCAAATCCTGATGGAAACTACCCTTAGCAATATCTTCTGCTGCAGGGAATACGGTTTTGTTATTGCGCAAAGCTTCATCCAATAAAGCGATACCTGCGGTATTAGGCGCTGCATAGCCCAATTCTTCAATGGCTGCTTTAGCGCTTTCAGCACGCAACATGAAGTCGATAAATTTGTGAGCGTTTTCTACGTTGGCAGCACCTTTAGGAATCACAAAACTATCTACCCAAAGCACCGCACCCTCTTCAGGATAAATGTATTGCAAATTTTCCATTTCTTGCTGCGCCATGTAGGCCTCGCCGTTCCAAATCGCACCAATACTAACGTTACCCTGAATTAAAGGCGTTTTGGGCGAATCAGAGTTGATGACTTTAATACTTGGCCACAGTGCCTTTAATTTTTCATAGGCTGCTTTGATTTCTTCTTCTTTGGTTGAATTGTTTTGGAATCCGGCAACACGCAACCCTACATAAAAATTGTCACGGACATCGTCCATAATCATTAATTTGCCGGCGTATTCTGGCTTCCACAAATCTGCCCACTTGGTGATTTTGCTGGCATCCACATCGTTGCCATTGATCGCAATTGAAGTAGCGCCCCACAAATAAGGCACGCTGTACTCGTTATTGGGATCATAAGGCTTGTTCATCATATTGGCATCGAGATTGGCGTAATTGCTCAACTTATCCTTTTGGATAGCTTGAATGAGCCCTTCTTTACGCATTTTCTCAACATAGAAAGTGGAAGGTACTGCTATGTCATAGCCCTTACCGTCCATCAACTTAATTTTGGCATACATAGCCTCATTACTTTCGTAAGTGGCGTATTCCACTTCAATACCCGTTTCTTTCGTGAATTGTTCAAGCACTGCAGCGGGAATGTATTCAGTCCAATTATAAATAACGACTTTTTGGGGGCCTGAAGCCGCTGGAGTTGCCTCTGTGACGGCAGGTTCCGGTGTGGTTGCTGCGTCCTGAGTCTTATTGCCTTCAGAACATCCACCAAGCGCTAATACTGCGGCTAATGCTAACCATTTTTTCATCTTATTTATCCTCGCGTAAGAGAAGTTGAGAAATGACGACAAGTACTATAGAAACCACTAACAAAATCGTTGATATAGCATTTACCTCTGGCGATACGCCGACTCGCACCATGGAATATACCTTGAGCGGTAATATTTCATAACCCGGTCCAGTGACGAACGCACTCACTATCACATCATCCAGTGACAATGTAAAACTTAACAACCACCCTGAAGCCACCGCTGGGGCTGCCAAAGGCAGAATGATTTTCCAGAACACTCGACTCTCTGTTGCACCAAGATCGCGCGCCGCTTCAAGCATTTTCATGTCAAAGCCTTTGAGCCGCGAATAAACCGCAACAATAACGAATGGCAAACAAAACGTAATATGCCCAATCAGCAAAGAGATAAAACCCAACTTGATGCCCAAGGCCATAAATACAATGAGCAAAGAAATGGCCATCACAATCTCAGGGGTTAACATGCTGATAAACACCATCGATGATAGTGCCGCTTTCCCTTTAAACTGATAACGATGCAATGCTACAGCAGCAAGCGTGCCAATAATGGTGGCAAAGGTAGCAGCACAAATAGAAACGGTTAGTGAATTCAGGGCTGCATTCATTAACCCATCATTGTTCCAAAACTTTTCGTACCATTTAAAAGTAAACCCACCCCACTTGATTCCGTACTTAGAGGCATTAAAGGAGTTTACAACCAGCACCATAATAGGGATGTAGATCAACGTAAGGATCAACCCCATGAATCCCCATCTAAAAATCGGAGCCATTGATGCCCCCTTGCTTATTCACAAAACGCGCAGCACGGAAATAAAGCCACAACATAAAGCCCAATAAAATAATCAAAATTACACTGAATGCCGAACCAAAGGGCCAGTCGCGCGTGTGTAAAAACTGGGTCTTGATAACATTACCCAGCAACAAGTTTTTAGCGCCACCCAACAAATCGGAAATGTAGAACATACCCATCGCGGGCAATAACACCATCAAACATCCCGCCACAATACCGGGCGATGTCAGCGGCACTGTGATATGCCAAAAACGACTCAATGCACCCGCACCCAGATCGCGAGCAGCGTGATGCAGACGCACATCTAATTTTTCCAATGCGGAATAAAGTGGCAACACCATAAACGGCAGCAAGATATAACTTAAGCCTAAAATCACCGCAAATTGCGTGTAGAGCAACTGAATTGGCTTATCAATAAAGCCCAACATCAGCAGGGTTTTATTGACGATCCCCTGATTGCCCAGGATAAATTGAATGGCATACGTCCTAACCAATGAATTCGTCCAGAAAGGTAAAATGACCAAGAACAATATCACGGGCTGCCAACGCTTGGGCAAACTCACAATACACATCGCAAAGGGATAACCAATAAACAAGCACACAAGCATCGCCAATACCGACATGCGCAGGGAGTCCCACAGCACTTGCAAATACAGAACATCCAGCGTGCGAACATAACTATCCACATTGACTGGCAAGCTTACGGTGGTTTGCGGATCGCGAGTCAGAAAACTGGTTAATATCACCAGCACATTGGGGAAAAAAACAAACAGGGTCAACCAAACACTGGCCAACCCAATCGCCCAAAAACGGAATTGATTAATGGGATGCGTCATAGGGCAACACCACTTCCCAGCCGGGAACCCACTTGATGGCAACTTTCTGATTTAGACTGTAATCAAATGAAGGGTCATCTTCATCAAAAAACTCACTGGCAATAACCTCGATACCGGAAGGTAAACGGATCAGCGAATCCAGTGTTTTGCCTTTGTAGTTGCGCTCAACAACTTCACCAACCAAATACTGATCCGGATGCGGATCATCGATATACTCAACACGTACATCTTCAGGGCGCAGTAATACATTCACTTTATCGCCCACTTTGAAGCTGTGCTCAGCATGAAGGCGCCATTGCAAGCCTTCAACTTTTACTTCGTATTCATGATTACCATCAATCTCGACTATCTCGCCGTAGAGCTGATTGATTTCACCAATAAATTTGGCCACAAATAAATTAGCGGGTTGCTCGTAAATTTCACGCGGACTACCCAACTGTTGCACTTTACCTTTGTTCATTACCACCACACGATCAGACATGGAGAGAGCCTCCTCTTGATCATGAGTGACATACACAAACGTAATGCCTAATTTGCGCTGCAACCGCTTAAGCTCGATTTGCATTTGCTGGCGCAATTTATAATCTAGCGCCGAAAGGGATTCATCCAGTAACAATAATTTCGGACGATTCACCACTGCCCTTGCAATAGCAACACGCTGTTGTTGCCCACCAGACAACTGCGCGGGCTTACGTGCAGCAAAATCACTCAAACGCACCATTTCAAGCGCTTCTAAGACACGAGGAGCAATCTCATCCTTGGCCACACCGCTCATGCGCAGACCAAATGCTACGTTGTCGAACACGGTCATATGAGGGAAAAGCGCATAGCTCTGGAACACGGTATTGATAGGGCGCTTTTCCGCAGGAAGCAAGCCTATATTCTCGCCCGCCAACTCAATGGTCCCGACATCCATATCCTCTAAACCGGCAATCATTCGAAGCACGGTGGTTTTGCCGCAGCCAGAAGGGCCTAGCAGAGTAAAGAACTCACCATCAAAAATCGTTAGATCAAAATTATCGAGAACTTTATTGCTGCCATAAGTTTTGGAAAGATTTTTAAGAATCAGCAGGGGGCGCGGTTCATTCACCTGGACTGTGCTCCTCTAATAACTTGATAGGACAATGAGTTTTTGCATGTGTCTAGGACAACATACAGCTGGAATCTTACAGAGCAAATGAGGCATGCATGCAAGACGACCCGAATGTTAACAGGCGCATACCTCGTTGCCGGGCCTTGCCCTAGGTTTACTCACAAAAAACACATGCTCTTTTGCGCAGCATGGAGGTACAGTTTCGCACGGGATTCACAGTAAACCTTGCAACGATTGAAGGGTGCAGAGGCTACGCAAAAGGTAGGCCATTCTACTCGGAGAAAACTATAAAAATCCAGCTTAGACGGCGCTAAAACACACAGATTATCCAAAGCATTTTTCAATCAGCGATGGAGTAGACAAATGAAGCACACAAAAATAAATAGCCCCGAATAACGGGGCTATAGAGTAATTGGAATTATATAGGGCGCCCGCCGTAATCAGGCGTCGGCTTCTTCGGTGGGTCAGCAGTGACATTTGCAGGGACTTCGTTGATCTTGCCACCACGCGCGAGGAAAGCGGCTATTTGATCTTCAAGCTCATCGCGAATCTTTTGCCGGGAAGCAATGCTGAAATCTTCCAGCGCCTCAGCTTCTGACACCTTGGGTGAAGACGCAACATAGCCGGAGCCATCACCATCGATGCTATCTTCCGCGTCATCTACATCTTCTTCGCCTTCAACACCTGCATCTTCTAGCTCTTCATCGCCTGTGAGATCTTCGTCAGTCATATATCACCTGAAACATGTACAATGTAAACGTTTAATTTGCCGCCTAATACTCTTAACAAGAGGTTAAGGGCCACACTGCCTAATTTATAGCGCAGACTCTTTTAAACGTCATGATATTTAGTAAAAAAATTTAGGCTTTTTTAATCTTATTGGATTAAACGAGCAGAATTTTAGTGACTAAACCGGTACAAGTCTAGCAGTGCCCCAATAGCTTTTGGTCAAATAAACCAGCAGAAAATCTCTCTAAACGATGACAAACACACAGAGCCGCACATGTCTACCAAACATTTGATTAATTTTTTTCCGGAGTTGGCGCATTTACCCCCAAAAGAGCAAGAAGCCATATTGCGATCCGCACAAGAACAATTGCAAAAGAATCGGCACAGCCTTCGTGCATTACTCGATAACCTTTTTCGCGCAGGCATTCTCTTTGGTACCTGCTTATTAATCATTTGGTATGTGCGACCATTTCTTGGAATATCACATCAAGCTGCAGCACTGGGTATTATGGTTACTGTGATTCCCATTTACCTTTTCGTTCAACAGCGAATTTATCTAAGCAAACTGCGACGCGAATTGGCAAACACCATTGACGCCACGCGCTCCAATGCACCATAAAAAAACGCCACTGTTTCGAGTGGCGTTTTTTGTGTGTAAACAACGATTGCTAGAGGGCAATAATCCTTGACGATTTAAACGGCATCAGGACCGGTTTCACCAGTACGAATACGAATAATTTCATCCAATGGCGATATGAAAATTTTACCATCGCCGATCTTGCCAGTTTGCGCCGCCTTGGTAATGGCTTCTACAGCCTGCTCTACCATGGAGTCGTCAACAGCCAGCTCGATTTTTACTTTTGGCAAAAAATCCACAACGTATTCAGCACCACGATACAATTCAGTGTGCCCCTTTTGACGACCGAAGCCTTTGACTTCAGTAACCGTCATACCCGTTACACCCACATCGGACAATGCAGTACGAACGTCATCAAGTTTGAAAGGTTTTACGACAGCAGTAATCAGTTTCATTATTAATTCCTTGGCTGGAGTTTTGTGAATGCTGGTGCTGGTAGAACTCGGCAATCAACCGATTTTCCGAGTCCAGCTACTTGGCGTTAAAGATACACCCAAGCTTTACACATCAACAACAACTTTATAGCAGATAAGGGTTTTACCAGCCACAATCCGCAATAGAGCGCGGATTGTGGTCTGATAGTAGATGTATTACTTACGAGTAAATTCTGGATAGGCTTCCATTCCACACTCGGCAAGATCAACACCTTCGAATTCCTCTTCTTCAGACACGCGAATTCCGATAACTAACTTGATGATGAACCAGACCAGCAAGCTTGCACCAAATACCCATCCAAAAATTACTGCCGCACCTGTTAATTGACCCATGAAGGTGGTGCCATCAGCAGTGAAAGGAACAACCAACAATCCAAACAAACCAGCTGCACCATGAACAGATATCGCACCCACTGGGTCGTCTATACGCAGCTTATCCAAACCGATGATAGAGAAAACTACCAAAACACCTCCAACTAGACCAATCAAGGTTGCAGCTAAAGCGCTTGGGGTATCTGGGCTTGCTGTAATGGCAACCAATCCGGCCAAAGCTCCATTCAGCGCCATGGTTAAGTCTGCTTTACCAAACAAAATACGAGCAACAAACAGAGCGCCAATCAAGCCACCGGCAGCAGCAGCATTGGTATTTAAGAATACCATTGCAACAGTGTTGGCATTAGCAATATCACCCAACTTCAAGACAGACCCGCCATTGAAGCCAAACCATCCCATCCAAAGAATGAATGTACCTAAGGTTGCCATAGGCAAATTGGCGCCAGTGATTGCATGAATTTCACCGTTAGGACCGTATTTGCCTTTACGCGCACCAAGCAACAATACACCCGCTAAAGCAGCCGAAGCACCTGCCAAGTGAACGATTCCCGAACCCGCAAAATCTTTGAAGCCAAATTGGTCGTCGAGATTCAAACCGAACACACCTTCAGCACCCCATGTCCACGAACCTTCCATTGGATAGATGAATCCTGTCATTACTAAGGAGAAGAGCAAGAAGGCCCATAGCTTCATGCGCTCTGCCACGGCACCAGATACGATTGACATCGCCGTTGCTACGAACACAACTTGGAAGAAGAAGTCAGAGGCACCTGAGTAAATTGAGCCGCCAGTGAAGCCATCTTCACGCTCAGCAAAACTTTTCAGAACACCGGTTGGATCGACATCGGCGATACCGGTTAAGAAGATGCTGCCGCCATACATGATTGCGTAGCCACAAATCATATACATAATGCAGGAGCTTGCATAAAGCGTAATGTTTTTGGTCAAAATTTCAGTGGTGTTTTTAGCACGCACCAAACCCGCCTCTAGCATGGCGAAACCAGCCGCCATCCACATTACTAAGGCACCACATACTAAAAAGTAGAATGTGTCCATAGCGTATTGAAGATGATAAATATTCTCTTCCATCGTTTGTTCCCCGTTAGTCAGTTTTTAAAGTGAATTACAATGCTTGGTCGCCGGTTTCGCCAGTGCGAATACGCACCACCTGCTCCAATTTCGATACAAAAATCTTCCCGTCACCAATTTTGCTGCTGTTAGCAGCCTTACTGATCGCTTCCACAACTGTGTCAGCCTCAGCATCAGAGACGGCGATTTCAACTTTAGTTTTTGGCAAAAAATCTACGACATACTCTGCTCCGCGATAGAGCTCAGAGTGGCCTTTTTGACGACCAAACCCTTTCACTTCAGTCACTGTCATGCCATGTACGCCTATCTCAGAAAGAGCCTCGCGCACCACATCCAGCTTAAACGGCTTGATGATTGCTGTTACCAATTTCATGAATTGACTCCTAAAAAATCCCCGCACCCAGGTACGGGGAACACCGGAAATACTGCCTAAGTTGCTCAAAGCGCCTTAAACGACTTATCACTGTGCATCCTTGGGTCGAATAAGTAGACGTAAAGCGTGAGTAACAACCTACACTGTGTGCTCGATGATGATTTTGCACAGAGCAGGCCAATTTCATAAAAACGATGAAAATCAAATAGATAAGCGAAGAAGATGAATCCGCGCCAAGAAAAAACAAAAGCCAATCACACGCAATGCACCAATTAAGATCGCGGGCGCGATCAGCAGGCACCAAATAAGAGCAAAAACATCAAAAATGGTATCTGCGCGCCATCAGAGTGATCAAAATTAATTACCTGTAAAAAATTAATAGCCTGCGGGTGCAGTTAAAAGCTCAACCGAGTAGACTTCATTCACAACCATTTCAACCCACAGTAAGCCGTTATGATCAAACATCTCGCCCAGCAACTGTTGAATGAACTCCAACAAAAAATCCCTCATGCAGAACAATTACTGCCCAAGCGCGAACTGCATATCGCGCTGCAATCTGCCTTAGCGCGCCTTGATCTGGTAACGCGTGAAGAATTTGATGCGCAAGCCGCCGTGCTGCAACGAACACGGCAAAAACTTGAACAATTGGAACAAGAACTCGAAAAACTTAACTCCGCAAAACCCTAGCGATTGATTGCACGGCGGATTACCTTCAAAACTGATCTTGGCGCCATAACCCAAAGTGTTTTATAGTCGCTGCCACGGAAGAAATTCGTTACTCAACCACTATGCAAGGATTGCTCATGTCTCTCGCCATTATTTACTCCCGCGCCAAACTTGGCATTCAAGCGCCACTCGTGACTGTAGAGGTGCATCTCTCTAACGGTTTACCCAGTCTTTCGATGGTTGGCCTGCCTGAAGCAGCCGTAAAAGAAAGCAAAGATCGCGTTCGCAGTGCCATTATCAACAGTCATTTAGAGTTTCCTGCGCGACGGATCACCGTGAATTTAGCGCCTGCAGATTTACCCAAAGAAGGCGGTCGCTATGACCTACCCATCGCCCTTGGCATACTTGCCGCGTCAGGACAAATACCCAAGGAGCGACTCCACGATTATGAGTTTCTAGGTGAACTAGCCTTATCAGGCGAACTTCGCGGCATTAGCGCCGCTCTTCCGGCATCCTTAGCGTGTGGCGATGCCAATCGCCATTTGATTATCTGTAGTGATAACGCCACTCAAGCCGCCCTTAGCAGCGTAACGCGCGTATTTGGTGCAACCAACTTGTTACAGGTCTGCGCTCATCTTCACCAGCGCGAAGCACTTCCACAAGCGTACGTTTCAGCAGCACCTACACCACCGATGCCAAACCTCGACATTCGCGATGTAAAAGGCCAAGCCCAAGCAAAACGTGCACTTGAAATTGCGGCCAGTGGTGGACACAACATTCTCCTATACGGGCCGCCTGGAACCGGTAAAACTATGCTGGCAAGTCGCTTACCGGGAATTTTGCCAAGCCTGAACGAGCGAGAAATGCTGGATGTCGCCGCGATTCATTCCGTAGCAGCACAACCTAGCGAGCATAACTGGCAGCAGCGCCCCTTCAGAGCACCACATCACACCTCCTCAGCGATTGCACTGGTGGGAGGAGGGTCAAACCCAAAGCCGGGAGAAATCTCTCTCGCCCACAGCGGAGTGTTATTTTTAGACGAACTGCCTGAATTTTCGCGGCAAGTTCTCGAAGTATTACGAGAGCCACTAGAAAGTGGTGAAGTGCGTATCTCCCGCGCTCGCGCCCAAGCCTGTTATCCGGCGCGATTTCAATTGGTGGCCGCCATGAACCCTTGTCCATGCGGCTATCACGGCAACCATGATGGTCGCTGCCAATGCACGCCCGAACAAGTCAAACGCTATCGAAATCGCATTTCAGGCCCTTTGCTAGATCGCATCGACATGCACGTACCTGTACGCGCATTGCATCATGGTGAACTTCACGCCAAAAACGATGGTGAAACTACGGCCACTATTCGTGTGCGAGTTGAAGAAACACGTACACGGCAACTTGCTCGGCAAGGAAAAACCAACCACCAGTTGAGTGCCGCGGAGTTAGAAATATATTGCGATATGACCAAGGGTGATAAGGCTCTATTAGAACAAGCCATCACCAAATTAGGCTTATCAACACGCGCCTATCACCGCGTGTTAAAACTAGCGCGCACGCTTGCAGATATGGCAGGAAGAGACACGATAAAAACCCAAGATATTACGGAAGCACTGAGTTATCGCACACTGGATCGGAATGCTTAAAAAATAAAAAGGGCGTGGTTATTCGCCACGCCCTTTGCCATCACAGGTTTACTCGTTTAATTCAACATCGACTGCTGATGACCACGAGTAGCCTGCAGCCAATCCAATGTTTGCTCATAGTTTTTTGCTTCGGAAAAATAATATCCTTGCATCAAATCACAGCCCATATCACGCAACCAATCCCGTTGTTGCTTGGTTTCCACACCCTGGGCCACCACCAATTTTCCAAGGTTGTGCGCCAAGGCAATCATGGCGGCAATCAAGCGCTTATCGGTATGACTGCGATTCAATTCCTGAATAAAATTTAAATCGATTTTTACCGAGCTGATGGGCAAACGCTGTAGATGCAAGAACGAGGAATTACCTGAACCAAAACTATCCAGAAGAAAATTAATGCCAAAAAAGGAAAGAGGGCGCATACAGAGCGACACCAACTCAATATTATCGGCAAAAGCGGTTTCAATTAATTCAAATTCAATATCACCGGGTTGAATTTCATTGTCAGAAAATATTTTGGCAACTTCTTGCACCAGATTTTCGTCTTTAAATTGGCGTACCGATAAATTCACCGCCATCATCAATGGGTGCGGCCATTGTTGCTGCAACAGTTTTAAATCATGGCACGCCTGCCGAATAACCCAATAACCAATCGCGGTAATAATGCCCGTTTCTTCTGCGGTGGCAATAAACTCACTCGCATTGAGCAAACCGCTGCCCGGTTTATTCCAGCGCAACAAGGCCTCTAGCGCGACTATCTCACCGGTGCCTGCATCCACACGCGGCATATAATGCAATTCAAATTGCTGATTTTTTAATGCACTGCGCAAATCAGATTCCAAACGCAATTGCCGGCGCACATCCTGATTCATCATCTCGGTAAAAAAGCGATAACTACTACCTTCCGTTTGCTTGGCTTTATACATTGCCATATCGGCATTTTTTAATAAGGTATCTGCATCGCGTCCCGCCTGCGGGTAAATTGCAATACCAATACTGCAGCCTACTACCACCTCGTGGCCATTAATATCGGCCGGCTGCGCAATCGCATCAATCACCTTCTGCGCAATATGTGCGACATCGGTATTGTTTTCAATATTTTGTAGCAACAAGGTAAATTCATCGCCACCCATACGGGCAACCGAATCGCTGCGACGCAAACATTCATTTAAGCGCTCGGCACAAATACGAATAATGGCATCACCAGCGTCATGACCAAAATTATCGTTCACCTGTTTAAAACCATTAAGATCGATAAACATTAAGGTGAAATTGGTTTTATCGCGCTCCGCTAAATTAATGGCATGTTCGAGGCGATCGCGAAATAAAATACGATTAGGAATATCGGTCAGCGGATCATAGTGCGCTAAGCGCGTGAGGTGTTGTTCTGTTTCTTTACGCTCGATCGCATAACGCAAGGTTCGCTCAAGCAATAAATGATCAATTTGACCTTTAATTAAATAATCAGCGGCACCTGCGCGAATCGCTTCGCGATCCACTTCAGTTTCCATTTCATCGGTCATGACAACAATCGGCGTTTGACAAGCCTGTACGCGCGCAGCGTTTAATAAATCACGGGCGCTGGTATCTCCCCAATAGTAATCGAGTAGTGCAACATCAAACTGCTGGGATAAAATTTTATTGAGTGCGCCGTCCAACTGATCGCACCACACCAGTTCATATTCCACATCACGAACGTGAGACAAAATCTCAGCGATGAGCAAGTACTCGCCTTGCTCACGATCAATGAAAAGAATTTTAATTTTTTTGTCCATCTCTTGCGGTCCCTTGGCAAGGTTACACCGTTGCATAGCGCGCACAGTTATAGGATTTGACACTTCAATTCACATTACCTCCCCCATGGTATCAGCCCACTACGGCAAACAAAACGCTTGCTATATAACGATTCGCCGCTACAAGTCCAACTTACCCATAAAGAAGTTATAGAGCTTAATTCAAGCATTGCAAGCTGACTTTGTGTTGTTAGAATGCATACCCTTAATCCCTACCGAGCTTACCGCTTGTGACTCAATTAAATCCGCGCCAAAAAGAAGCCGTGCTCTATATTGATGGGCCTTGCCTTGTGCTTGCTGGCGCGGGCAGCGGTAAAACCAGTGTAATCACGCGCAAAATTGCCTATCTCATTGAACGCTGCGACATACCAGCGCGTCACATTGCCGCACTCACATTTACCAACAAAGCCGCACGTGAGATGAAAGAACGTGTCAGCCATTTGGTAAAAGGTAGCGCTGCCAAAGGACTTACCGTATCCACCTTCCACAACCTCGGCCTCAACATCATCCGCCGTGAGCACAAGAGTTTAGGCTTTAAACCCGGTTTTTCCATTTTTGATGCGGAAGATGCGCGCTCGCTGCTCAAAGAATTAATGATGAAAGACGGTGACTTGGATAGCGATCACTTAGACACAGTGCAGTATCAAATATCTAATTGGAAAAATGATCTAATCACCCCTGAGCGAGCATTCAGCATCGCGCAAAGCCCAGGTGAGCAAACGATTGCTGTGATTTATCAGCGCTACAACCAGGCTTTACGCGCCTATAACGCGGTGGATTTTGATGACCTAATTCTCATTCCTGTTGAGCTGTTTCAGAGTAATGCTGAAGTGCTGGGTCGCTGGCAGCGCAAAATTCGTTACTTATTGGTAGATGAATATCAAGACACCAATTCCAGCCAATATTTATTGGTGCAACTGATCGTCGGCCAGCGCGGCGCCCTCACCGTCGTGGGCGATGACGACCAATCGATTTATGCGTGGCGAGGCGCGCGCCCCGAAAACATGTCACTACTTAAACAAGACTATCCACAACTGAAAGTCATCAAGCTGGAACAGAACTATCGTTCCACTAGCCGCATTTTACGTGTTGCAAACCATTTAATCGCCAACAACCCACACGAATTTGATAAAGCCTTGTGGAGTGAAATGGGACTGGGCGATCACATACGAGTGATTCGCTGCGCGAATGAAGATGCTGAAGCTGAGCGAGTAGCAACAGAAATTTTGATGCAGCGTTTGCGCCTGCACTATAAATTCCGCGATTTTGCGGTGCTTTATCGCGGCAATCATCAAGCACGCTTATTGGAATTAAAATTACAGCATCACCAAATTCCTTACAAAATCAGCGGCGGCTCATCGTTTTTTGCGAAAACTGAAATTAAAGATGTGATGGCCTATTTGCGTTTGATTGTGAACCCTGATGATGACAACGCTTTTTTACGCATCATCAATACTCCACGCCGCCAAATTGGTACTAGTACACTGGAAGCACTCGGCGGTTACGCCAGCGAACGCCACATCAGTTTATTTGCCGCGCTCGGCGAAATCGGTTTGCAATCCCATATTCCGGAAAAAAATCTGGAGCGTTTACAGCGTTTTGCTCATTGGCTTGAGCAAGTGAAGCGCAATTGCAGTGGCGAAAACCCGGTCAATGCGATTCGCGAAATGCTGAGCGATATTGATTACGAAGGTTGGCTACACCAAAATTCAGCGAGCAGTAAAGCAGCTGAAAAGCGACTGGAAAATGTGTTTTATTTGGTGGAGTCATTGCAAAAAACGCTCGATAAAACCGCCAACGATGATGAAGACGACGAAGCCCGTATTGAAGATGCCATCGCCAAACTAGTATTACGCGATTTACTCGAACGCCAAGAGGAAGAAGATCTCAGCGATCAAGTACAGCTCATGACATTGCACGCCTCCAAAGGTTTGGAATTTCCTCATGTGTTTATGGTAGGCATGGAAGAAGATTTATTACCGCACCGCAACAGCATTGAAGATAACAATATCGAAGAAGAACGCCGTTTGACGTATGTAGGCATTACGCGCGCGCAACGAACACTGACGATGACACTGGCAGGAAAACGCAAACAGTTTGGCGATATTAGCGAAACCACCCCCAGCCGTTTTTTGGATGAACTACCCGCAGAGGATGTAGAACGTGAAGGTTTCGGCGGCGAGCAAAGTGTAGAAAAAAATATCGCCAAAGGTGAAGAAACTTTATCGAGCCTGTTAAATTTATTTGATTAAGCGTGCGGCAAATCCAATGCAACACGCAAAAGCGCAGCCACCGAAATTCCATCGGTAATGTCGCCCGACTTTACCATCGCAATCGCCTCGGTAAGCGGTAATTTTTTCACTTCAATATCTTCCGTGGCTTCCAGCTGTTGTTGGCCAGACGATAAACCGCGCGCAACAAATACGACACAAAACTCATCCGTTACCGAATTAGATAAATGCATTGTCATTAATTGCTGCCAGTCTTTCGCGACCAAGCCCACTTCTTCTTCCAATTCACGTTGTGCAGCGGCGAGCGGGCTTTCACCTTGCGGGCAGCCACCTTCGGGAATTTCCCACGTGTATTGGTTAAGCGTATAACGGCTTTGTTTTACCAACCAGGTATTACCCTCATCATCTAGCGGCACCACACCAATCGCCGTGTTTTTAAAATGCACTACGCCATAAATGCCATCAGTATTTTTGGGGGTAATCACTTCATCGTGGGAGATTTTTATCCACGGGTTTTCATAAACCACGGTTGAGGTTTTGGTTTGCCAGCCGCCGATTTTTGTTGTTGTCATGACTGAATCTCAATAATTACTGTTTAACATCCACGCACGGGGATTATGTCGAAAGCCTAATTTTGGATAATAGTCGTTAGCTTTGGGCGCGGAGAGTAATACCAACATACAGTCAGGCTCAGTGCGCTTTTGCGTTTCGGCAATCAGTTGTTTGCCTATACCTTGCTGTTGATAACTTTCATCAACCGCCAAATCGGCGAGGTAGGTTACATAACTAAAATCTGTCAGCGAGCGTGCTATGCCCACTAATTTTTCGCCATGCCAGGCGCTGATAATAATATCGGCGTTATTAATCATCGCGGCAAAGATATCGGGGCGATCCACGGGGCGTCGCTCACCGAGCGTGGATTTTTTAAAAAGATCAATCACTTGCTCAACGCTCAAGTGCGCATCATCGCAATAGGTAATTTGCATAGTTATTTACTGGTTAGACATACGAAATGAATTCATCTTATTTCTTTGGTTTCAGTAATCCATTATTTAAAAAAACAATCGTCGATTAATGCAGACGGTGCGGTGCCAATTGAATATCGGTAATCTGATTGCCAAGCATAAGTACGCGGCCAGTGTAACGATCTTCGCCGGTTGCGGTAAACTCAAAGTAAAAAGCACGCCACCACGCTAGTTGACCACGATCATCGCGCTTTATCCATAACCGACGTAGATAAATAGCCTCATCTAATAATTGCACATCCATTTGCGCACAATGTTGTTTGACTGCAACAAAAGCGCGCTCTTTCACTTGCAATGCACGAAACCAATAATAGATAACCATCGCAAGAAAGGTGAGCCAGAGAATTGCGTGAATATCAAACATGGATAAATAACTGGAAGGTGGCTTCACTGAATCAATCGCAAAAACGGATTCGATTGAAACAATAAAAAACCAAAAAGAAAACAAGGCAGAAAAAATGCCTTACACAGGTTGTACTGATAAAAATCAGCGCCCACAAACAGCAAGGGGTGATTGATTACTCAATCACCCCTTGAAACTTCACTCATCTTAGAGAGGAGTTACGTTTTCCGCTTGCGGACCTTTTTGACCTTGGGTTACTTCGAAAGTCACTTTTTGACCTTCTTTCAAGGTTTTACGGCCAGAGCCGTTAATTGCACGGAAGTGTACAAACACATCTGCACCACCTTCACGCTCAATAAAACCATAACCTTTGTCATCGTTAAACCATTTAACAACACCAGAGACTACATCTGACATATTTTCCTCGTCTTACATCTAAAGCGTCAGCGAAGCTGACCGAACAAAGTAACCGACTTTACTAAAAGCCAGGGTGAAATAGCTTATTAATAAAGCTATTGCTCAGGTCGTGGTGCGGCCAAGGGTCTTGAGCAAGCGGATATCTTACAAAAGCCGAGCTGGGTCGAATCTCAATCTGTAGCAGCTCAAAATTAAAGCACTTCGCCACCTTGAGTTCAAGCAGTTATCTTTGAAATTAGAGAATATCGATGTTTTTTATCGTGACGATTAATCAGCAGGCGCTTTAATCGGGCATTGAGTTTTTATCATTGCTATCGCTGCTTTGATTTTGTGCATTTTGTTGCGGCTTTTTCGCCAAAACTTCATGCAAGAAAAGCGCTACCGGAACCAAAAAGATCCCAATAATCATGGCATAGCGTTTAATGCTTTGAAATTCATAACCTTGCTTAGCTAATTGATAGCAAGCAAGGCCCCACGCCGCCGCTGAAAAGTATGCCCAGCGGTTACGCTTATAAACACCTACGGCAATTAATGAAGAAACAAGCGCCAAAAAAAAGCCATATAGATTGGCAAAGCTCACAAACCCAAGCGTCGCCAAAGCGAGTATTGCTATGAGCAAGCCATTTAACGCATGAGCCACAATCAAGACTTTTGACATTTGAGAATCCAACGCTGAAACAATCTATTAATCTGAACTGGCCTTATTATTACCCTTACCGCGCCAGTCTTGATATTTTTTATGTACGCCGCGTGTAAATGCTTGAGAGTAATCTTCCAGTAAATCCACCCCCACCAAAACACCGATGACAACCAACGATAATTTGATGGCAACCATGTTATAACCAATGGCGATGCACACACCCACGGCCGATAAGGCCCATATGGTAGAGGCAGAGGTCACCCCCAAGACAAAACCATCGCGCGCCAACATCACACCCGCACCGAGAAACCCAATACCAGTAATCACCTGTCCAATAATGCGCGATGGATCCGTCATATTGGTAGAAACCACCATAGATGCCGCAATAAAAATATAAGTGCCAAGAACAATCAACGCCGAGGTGCGAATTCCAACAGGTTTGCCGCGCAATTGACGCTCAATACCAATAATCGTACCGCACAGCAAACAAGTACCCACAGAAGCCCAATTAAACGGAGCAATAGACAGATAATCCATAAAATTCATGACAACTCACTCATCGCCAAAGGCACCGCGTTTTAACCCAGTGCTTTATTAATAATCATTTTTTTAATTGCTGATAATGAGTTTAGCTGGCGCATGCCGGTATTGCGTAACCAATTTACACTTAATGCGCGACTGCCGAATAAACGTTTAAACATTTCCATAGCCGACATCATGCTTAAATTGCTCGCCAAACGCTCACGCTGATAACGACGCAGCAATGAATAATCGGTGAGAGGAATTCTACGCGCTAATGCGCGCTCAACTTCTTTGGTCAGCGCGACAACATCCAACAACCCCAAATTAACGCCTTGGCCTGCGAGCGGATGAATGTTGTGTGCAGCATCGCCAACAAGTGCGATACCCGGTTGAATGTAGGTGCGCGCATGGCGCTGGCGCAAAGGAATAGCAAATCGCTCAGCGCAGTGAGTAACCGCCCCTAAACGATATTCAAACGCCGCCGCTAGACGCGCACAAAAATCTTCATCACTTAATGCCACTAATTCATGCGCTACTTCATGTTCAGCTGACCACACAATTGAACACCAATGTGCATCACCTTGTTCTTGCAAAGGCAAAAAGGCCAAAGGCCCAGTGTGCATAAAGCGCTGCCAAGCCGTGAATTCATGCGCACGCTCTGTACGCACGGTGGTGATGATAGCTTGCTGCCCATAATCCCATTCACGGGTAGCAAATTGAGCCAGCTCACGCACGGTAGATTGCGCACCATCCGCAGCGATTAATAACGACGCCGTTAATTGCACACCGGTATTCAACGTCACACGCACTAAAGATGGTTCAGATTCAGGGTGTTTAATATCCACCACCGCGGCGGGCTGAATGAGATGAATCCTGCGATGCTGCACCATTCGCTCACGCAGTGCATGAACAATCACAGAATTTTCAACAATGTGGCCAAGCTGGGCAGCGCGCACTTCCGCACAGTCAAAATCAATCTGTGCAGTGCCTTCGCCATCCCATACTGTCATATGTTGATAGGCACAAACGCGCTGCTGGGCAATGACATCCCAACAGCCTATATCGATGAATAACTGTTGCGATGCCTTTGTAAGCGCCACCACACGCGGATCAAAATGTTCCCCGCTATAACATTCAGGGGTTCTTCCCGCTTCAATCACAGCGATGCGCAAATCAGTGGCATTATCCAATTGGGCTAACGCACACGCCAGTGAAGCACCCACCAAACCGGCGCCCACAATGATTACATCAAATGCTGTAGGGTTATTTTCAGTGTGGTGATGTGACTCATTATTTGTGATGGCAGATGGCTTTAACCCTAGATAGTTTTTTTCAACATTAGCCGATTCCCTATGCCAACGGTATTGACGCCCAGCGGTACCCATCGTCTGCGCGGCAAATTGCGTTTTCAAGAAAGCGATGGATTCCAAACTGATAAAACCCAAATGTCGCAATGCGATCAAGGGTAAATGATCATTGGAAAATAACCGCACCAACTTATCACTGAATTCAACGGTCAACTGCTGATCCAAAAACTGGCGATCGAGATAGGTTTGTAATGTTGCCAATTCACCGAGAGATTTTTTTTCTGCCTGAGCTTCGCGCAGAACTTCTACTAAACACGCGCAATCGCGCAAGGCCAAATTAAACCCTTGGCCAGCGACTGGATGTAAAAAATGCGCCGCATTCCCAACTAACACAATATGCGAACGAACTTGTTCTTCCGCGAGCATTAATTGCAGGGGATACGCATAGCGTTTTGCAACACGCGTAAAATGCCCCACACGAAAACCAAAACGTTCTTGTAATGTTTCGAGAAAATCTTCATCGCTGAGCGCAACAATTTCTTCGGCTTGAGCACTTGGCAAAGTCCATACCAGCGCTGATTGATTGGATTGCGCGGATTCTCCCAGCGGCAACAGGGCAAGGGGGCCATCGGCAGTAAATCGTTCGTAGGCAACGCCATTATGCGCTTCAGAAAATTCTACGTTGGTGATGATAGCTGTTTGCCCATAGGCGCGCACTGATGTGCCTATACCTAAAGCACGGCGCAAAGGCGAATCACCACCATCCGCAATGACGGCAAGCGCTGTGGTTATCTCAACGGTTGCCGCTTCCGTTTTAACTCGTAAACGTGCACCCTTTTTTAAAGGGGTTAACTGCGTAACACTCGCCGACGCAAAACACTGAATATTGTTTTGCGTTTTCACATGCGCCAATAACACTTTCCCGAGCCATGTATTTTCCACCACATAACCGACGGCATCGAGATGATGGTCAGTCGCATCAATGAGCCCGCCCAGAAAATGTCCTCGATCCGACACATGCACTTGTTGAATCGCGGTGATGTGCGTTTGCAATTTTTCCCATAAACCCAACTCACGTAAAATATCGGCAGTACCATAGGAAAGCGCCGTTGAGCGGGCATCAAAACTCGGCTGAAAATGCACATCATCACCTTGTGCAAAAGGCTGTGCCTCAATAAGCGCAATTCGCCAACCAGCACAACTCGCCGCCAATAAACTCGCGAGACTAGTACCCACCATGCCGCCGCCGATAATGGCGATATCAAATTCGTGTGTTTGATTCATAGGCAATTAATTCACAGCCATCAGCGCTTCAATTTCTTTTACGGTTTTGGGCACATCTTTGGTGAGCACTTCATTGCCGTCTTTGGTGATGACGACATCATCCTCAATACGGATGCCGATACCGCGCCATTTTTTTGCCACACGTTCATTATCAGGTGCAACGTAAATACCGGGTTCAACGGTGAGCACCATGCCCGGCTCAAGCACGCGCCATTCGCCACCAACTTTGTAATCGCCAACATCATGCACATCCATACCCAACCAGTGGCCAGCGCGATGCATGTAAAATTCTTTGTAGGCTTCACTTTTGATTAACTCATTCACATCGCCTTCGAGCAAACCTATATCGACTAAACCTTGGGTGATAACGCGCACGGTTGTTTCGTGCGGATCGTTCCAATGATTACCCGGTTTGGCAACCGCGATAGCTTCTAATTGCGCCTGCAAACAAATGTCATACAGCGCTTTTTGTTCGGGGGAGAATTTTCCATTCACAGGAAACGTGCGGGTGATGTCTGCGGCGTAATAATCCAATTCACAACCGGCATCAATCAACACCAAATCGCCATTTTTGAGTGGCGCAGAATTTTCGATGTAATGCAAAATGCAGCCATTTTTTCCGCCACCGACAATCGTGTTATAGGCTGGAAAACGTGCTCCGCTTTTTTGGAATTCGTGGAGTATTTCGGCTTCGAGTTGATATTCCATCACGCCCGCTTTAGCGGCCTTCATCGCACGCACATGGGCGCGCGCCGAAATTTCACCGGCCTCTTTCATCACGCGCAATTCAGCAGCGCTTTTGAATAAACGCATATCATTTAAGAAGTGGCTTAAATCCAAAAATTCACCAGGTGGCGTTGCGCCGGAGCGCACTTTTGCACGAATGGTATTGACCCAATCCATCACATGTTTATCAAACTCACTGTCTTTGCCCATGGCGTAATAAACGCGCTCACGACCTTCAATCAAGCCCGGCAAAATATCGTCGATATCGTCGATAGGAAATGCATCATCCGCTTCATATTCGCTGCACGCACCTTCGGGACCAGCGCGATAGCCATCCCAAATTTCGCGCTCGCGATTGCGCTCGCGCACAAACAACACAAATTCACCATGCTCGCGACCGGGGATTAACACCAGCACCGATTGCGGCTCTTCAAAACCCGAGAGATAGAGCAAATCGCTGTCTTGGCGATAGTGATATTCGGTATCGCGGCTACGAGTGCGTTCAGGCGCAGAGGGTACTATGGCGATGGAGTTTGGCTCCATCATCGCCATGAGTTGTTTGCGACGGCGGGCGAATTCGGTTTTGCTGATTCTCATAATGGGCTCACAAAAAAATCTTTGGCAAAAATCCAGAACGAATAATTAGTGCAAAGTGTCTGATTCAGGCATTTGTGCAACATCAATCTCTGGTGCTTTACTTTCAGGCTCATCCGCTGCGAATTCCATATACAGGGCATTCGCTGCCATGCGTACATATTCGGTGACTTCCATATAGTCGCCTTCGGCTTCTGCATCGTCTTCATCGACTTGAATTTGAACGATGGAGGCCAAATCGCGCAGTGTGTCTTCTACTTCTTCGCTGATTTCGCGCTTACCGTTCACTTCGGCACTGCCGAATCCCGTTAAAAACCCGTGGCACCATTGGCCAAGAGCAGCAACGCGCTCGCCCATATCACTATCGTCATCGGGCAACATGAGTTTGAGGGCAAAATCGTTTTTGAATTGGTCGCGGGTTGCATGAAAAAGGGTGCTTAATGCAGCGCGGACTTTTTCATCCGGCGCCTGGGTGAAATCCAAAAACTCTACTGCATCGAGCAGCCATTTAATTTCGCTTAATTGCGCGCCACCGGCTAATTTGCCGCAGAGCAAACCGTGGAGTTCTGATGGGCTGTTCAGGGTGCCAAGCGGCACGAGTAAATTGGCTAGATCGTCAAAATGCAGGGAGATGACGGGGTTGTCAGCAGGGGTCTGTTCGCTCATGGTGGCCTCTCATTAATAATGGGCAAATGCTATCACGATTGACCACCCGTGGAGGGCGCAATATAGTGGGCGACCCGCGCTATTGATTGGTTATTAATTATCATGTCCAACGATCTGTTACTTGCTCTTGAAACCAAACTGGATAAGTTGATCCTGTTGTGCAATCGCTTGCAACAGGAAAACGCCGAGCTAAAGGCGCGCGAAAGCGAATGGCAGCGCGAACGTGTACGCTTGGTAGAGAAAAATGAGCTGGCACGCAGCCGCGTAGAAGCCATGATTAGCCATTTGAAGAATCTGGATGCCGAATAATCGGGGGAGCATGATTGTGAGCAATGAAACTGTTTTTGTGAAAATCCTCGATAAAGAATACCAAGTCGCCTGTCCACGTGAAGAGCGCCAAGCGCTGGTGGAATCCGCACAATTATTAGACGAGCGTATGAAAGCCATTCGTGGCACTGGCGCCGTTATCGGCCTTGAACGTATTGCGGTGATGGCAGCACTGAATTTAAGCCACGAATTATTACAAGCCAAAAATGCCAGCAAAGCAGGCGATGGCGCCGCTAGCCAAACTGATTTGCAGCGTCTGAACGATAAATTAGAGCGCAGCCTTTCCCATTTTAATTAGGCCTTACACACCGAATACTCCCAGCGCCCGCTTTGGCGGGCGTTGTCGTTTTTAGACTTCGACGTTGCATCGCACTCTCACATGGAATCCGGTATTTCCTCTGCGACCGTCAGCAGCAGGGATGCTGCTGACGAGCCCCCATGGATGGGTTCACGGCGTGTCGCAGAGGGAATATCGGATTCCATGCCACACGCAAGATCAATACGCAGCCAATCCGCTTTTTTATCACCCCACTTATCTTTGAACACCCAAAACCATTTTTTGTCCAGCCACGTTTAAGACAAATTTTTCCTAAATCCCGTGCTAGAAAAACCATAATTTCATTTGCGGAGGGCTATGATCTCTGGGTTATACTGAGTCTGCCCTGGGATGTTTGCAATCCGACAAGTCCTTGAGCCGATAAATGTACAACCGGCAGTATCTCGTTGAGTTTGGTGTGCATGTCCGCCTGACGGAAAGCCTAAAAAACCACAGGTATCGCCACCTTGAACCATTGGGTTCAAGGCCAGCTTGGTAGCGGCATTTCCGGGGCATCCTTTATGTTGACCCTCGTGCGACTCAGTTGCGCGACCTTCAAGGCTAGCCATGGCCGTATCGAACTCTCAAACGGACAACTCTAACGATCTTCGCAAAACCTTGCGAGCTGAGCTGCGTGCGCGTCGTCGTTCGCTTAGCCCAACTCAACAGGCACAGGCGTCCGCATGGGTCTTGCGCCATCTCACGAAACTCCCACCATTTATGCGCGCACAACATGTGGCCTTGTATATGGCGAATGATGGTGAGCTTGACCCGCAAGTGATAGCCACGCAATTGTGGAAGATGGGGAAACACTGTTACCTACCGGTTCTCCGCCCCGATAAAGACCGCCACCTCTGGTTTGTAGAAATCCAGCCGGATACACCACTCAAACCCAATCGCTTCGGCATTCCCGAACCGGATCATCGCCACCATCACAAATTACCCGCGCATTTATTGGATGTGGTGTTAATGCCACTGGTTGGATTTGATCGCACCGGCGCCCGCTTGGGAATGGGCGGCGGTTTTTACGATTCGACTTTCGCCTTCAAACAACAGAAACCCCAAGGCAAACCCTATTTGATGGGCTTGGCACACGCTTGTCAGGAAGTAGAATCGCTAACCACCGCAAGCTGGGATATACCGCTATTTGCCGTGGTGACGGATAAAGAAATCATTCAAACGAACACCTAAACAACATTCACCAACCGCAATAATCCCCTAGCAGAATTGCTGTTAATTTATACGCCAAAATGCCACCCATTTCCTTTTTTAACGGGCAAGCCGTGATAGGATTTCGCGCACGTCCATCGCTCATACCGAGTCGTTGCGATATCTCATTAGAGCCACCACCGAGACAACTATCATCATGACGCAAGGAAGTAGTAACAAAGTCCAGTTTTGCGATAGCAAAGGCAATCAATTTCAACTTTTCACCAGCAAGCCAACAACACCGATTGCCGGTAGTAAGTTTGCAGACAGCCTTCCCAAAGGGATTAAACTCACCAGCCCCGTGACTTGGGCTGAAGCCTGGAAAATCCTATTTCCAAAAACACCCGCTCCCGTGGGACAAGATAAAATCACGCAGGCAATCAACGCAGCACTTACCACCAAAAAGCTATTCTTGATTGCACCGGCTGCACAACCCGTTGAGCCAACCCTGAAGGTGCGAGGTCACAGCACCAGCGCCCGTGGTGCCGGTAAAAGTAGCAGCGTGGAAACGCTCGCTCCCGCTCCCGTTGTTCAACCGCATTTACTAAGTCCGGAAGCTGCGCCCACTTGCAACGACAGCAATGCTGTCAGCCAAGTATCGCCCGCCAAGGTCAGCGATAACGCCACTACCGGCGCTCCCACTAACGCCAATACCTGCACGCGCGGCTGTCCTATTAGCATGGTATCGGGCGAAGAATTATTGAGCCTTACGGATTTCACTTTGCCCGGCCCGCTTCCTTTTGAATGGAAGCGCACCTATCGCACGGGGCATGACCGAGACGTGGGCTTAGGCCATGGTTGGACTTATTCCGGCTGTGAACGCCTGATTGAAGATCATTTTCAGGTAGAACTTAGCGATGATGAAGGGCGCAAACTCAACTTCAAACGCCCCCATCTTCACCAGCGCAGCAAACTCATCAACGAGCAACTCTCGCTGGATGCCATCGCTTACGAAACTTATGTGCTGCGCCAACAGGGTCAACCGCACAAAGTCTTTACCCGCTTAGGGCAGAGCAGTGTTTTCCGCCTCACGCAAATTCAACATCCGGCTTATAAACCCGCCACAGCAGGCGAACCAGCACAAGGTTTTGCCATCGCCCTTTATTACAATGCGCAGGATCGATTAAGCAAAATAGCGGGTAACTGGGGTAAATCCCTGCAATTCGCCTACAACCAGCAGGGGCATATCAATCAGGTTAACCTGTGCGATGAAACCACCAATAGCCGTCGCTTGGTTGCAGAATATGACTTCAGTGCAGAAGGCGATTTGATCGCGCAGCGTGATGCCGCTGGGCGAGGTGAACGCTACGCCTATCAGCATCACCTATTCACTCAACGTACCCTCACAACCGGCTTCCATTATTACTACGAGTGGGATGGGCAAACTCCCGACGCACGTTGTTTGCGCACTTGGGGCGACAATGGCGTTTACGATTATCGCTTCACGTGGGATACCGCCAATAACCGCACACTCGCCATGGATAGCCGTGGCTTCACTACAGAATTTATCTACAACGAATTTGGTTTAATCACACAGGAAACCGATAACGAAGGCGGCATTCATCGCTACACCTACGACAAGGGTTTGCGCACCAGTTACACTGATCCTGAAGGCAATACCACACGCTACTCTTACGACGCGGGTAATCGTTTAATCGGCATCATTGATGCGCTCGATCAACGTCAAACCCTTTATTACGCGCAAGATAAACTCACCACCTCCACGAATAAAGATGGCGCACTCTGGCAACGCACCTACAATTCGCGCGGCCAGCTCGACACACTCACCGCACCCGATGGCCAGATCACGCGTTACAGTTACAACGCGCAAGGTTTATTAACACAACAAACCGATGCACGTCAGAAAGTCACACACTATCAATGGAATGATGCGGGCGAATTAATTGCACTAACGAATCCCGAAGGCCACAAACAAACCTTCAAATACAACGCGTGGGGTCAAGTTGTACAAATGGATGTGTGGCTCGCCAGTCGTCAACACGGCGGCACCACGCGCTATATTTACAACGACAGCAATGAATTAATTCGCATCACCTATCCCAGTGGCGAACGTGTGGATATTACCTACAACGCCAACGGTCAAATTGAACGCATGAGCGATAGGCGTGGCCGTGTGACTCACTACGAATACGATGGCCTCAGCCAAGTCATTCGCCGCACCGATGCCGAAGGCAACAGCCTCGCCTACGAATACGATACTGAACGCAACCTCGTGCGTTTAACCAACGAAAATGGCGACGACTATCAATTTATTTACGATGGCAATGAACGCCTCATAAAAGAAATCGGTTTCGATGGCCGCACGCAACATTACAAATACAACGCCGCTGGCCATTTAATAAAACATTTGGATGCCGGTGAAGTTGTTACCGACTTTGAACGCGACCCACTCGGTCGCATGCTCAGCAAAAGCAGCAAAATGCTTGGCAGCAAAACAAACGGCGACAAAGACGCCATCGAATTTAATCGCTATTTATACGACCCTGTTGGCCGCCTAAAAGAAACATACAACGATCATCAATACATCGCATTTCAATACGACAAACGCGGCCAACTCATTCGCGAACATCACAGCGATTTAAATGCGCAGCGCCAACGCATCAGCGACAGCATGGTGGATATTCACTACCAACGTCATGCGTCTGGCCAACTGAAAAAAGTGCAATTACCACAAGGTCAAACCATCGACTACCACTACGATGAACATGACCGTTTACACAAAGCCTTATTTAACGGCAACCTGATTACCACTATCGAACGCGATGCATTGGGTTTTGAACGCAACCGCCAGCAAGGTGACTTAACCACCTACAGCGATTACGACCCCATGGGGCGTTTAGTAAAACAACGCACCGAACACCAACAACAAAAAGCCAGTGTTATTCAACGCGAATACCAATACGACCCCTTCGGCAATTTAAGCGTGTTTAAAGATGGCATTGGTAAAGGCGACACTTGGGAAGTGCGCTATGTGTACGACATGGTGGACAGACTCAAACGCACCCAAGGCGATTTAAGCGAAAATTTCGTCTTCGACCCCGCCGGAAATTTGCTCGCACAACAGAAAAAGGAAAACGGCAAAACCACACGCGGTAATCGCTTAACACTGCAAGGCGATCGAAAATTTGAATACGACGCCCGCGGCAATTTAATTCGCGAAACGCGCGGCAAAGGCGGCAAACTCGAAACGGTTTTTGAATACAACTTCAACAACCAACTCTGCAAAGTCATTAAAGAAGGTCAAGTTACCGAATACGTTTACGACCCCATCGGCCGCCGCATTCGCAAACAGGATAATTTTGGCGTAACCCACTACCTCTGGGCAGGCGATCAACTCGCACAAGAAAAACGCAACAACATCCAAAAAACTTACGTATACGAACCCGACAGTTTTAAACCCATCGCCATGGTGCAAGACGGTGAAATGTTTCACTACCACTTGGATCACCTAGGCACACCCCGCGAACTCACCAATCAACAAGGCAAACTTGTCTGGAAGGCGCGCTATAAAACTTACGGTAATGTCGCCGTAAAAACTGTTGAAGAAATAGAAAACAATTTACGCTTCCAAGGCCAATACTACGACCAAGAAACTGGCCTACACTACAACCGCCACAGATACTACGATCCAAGCATTGGACAATTCACCACGCAAGATCCGATTGGGTTATTGGGTGGAATAAATAATTATCAATATGCGCCGAATCCGACGAGATGGATTGATCCGCTAGGGCTGTGTAAAGAAGACAACAGGATTGCGCAGGCACGCTCAAGACAACATCAAATGTTGGAAGAAAATGTTGGGTACAATGTTAGTCCCCTAGCATGGGATGCATATCCATCAATTGGTCGAGCGGGATCTTTTGTTTCTGACGCTAAAGGCATTACCGATATTATTGGCCCCATTGATGGGGTAAGCACTCTAACACTTGATAAAGCAAAAATACTCGCACTAGAAGAATCTTTTGGCTTAGAACCAGGTTCACTACAAGATGGATTTAAAATTCGTAAAGTGACGGGCATAGCAGATAAAAGCCCTAGAAGCCCCATGGAAGGAAATAGATTCTTTCTAGGAGCGGGGAATCATTTGCCTGGAGGCGCACCGGAAATGGTAATTGATTCAATACCTACAAAAGATACTACCGATGTAAAAACTTTGTTAGAGGTTAGACCAACATGACGCAACAATTATTAAATGCATACGTAGTAAAGGCCGATGATTTAAAAATTAGAATTAAAGTTTTATCTCAACAAAGTGAAAAAGATATTTTAGGGCTTGGGTTTTCATTTGATGAGCCATTATCTGAATATATTTTAGCGGTAACAGATAACGATCAAAAAGCAAAAATATTTGCGCTACTAAGAGATATGAATATTTGTTTTTCGGCCGGAAGAGAATGGTCTCCGGCAGAGGTTTTTGAATACTTGCGAGAGTCAGGGAAATTATCAGGTAGCTATAAAAGAATTAGTTGGTACGCACCTAATGATTTTAGGGTTGTTGAAGCTTGAATACTAGCTCCGTAGTACAGCGGGACAGATCGCAAAAAACTCATGCTGTTAGTTGAGAAATATATCCTCCAGCTATTTCACCCCAAAAAGAAGATTGGGAAAATTGGTGATATATTCCTAACTGAACAATTAACTTTTCACTTACAGTGCTGGATATTGAGACGGTAAGCAACCAAGGAGTATTCGTTGGAACAAAGTAGATCGGAACACATTTTAGAATTAGCTAAAGAGCTACTCGATGATATCGAATTGAGTAGACTGTCTGCTGAATCTTTGCTATTGAAGGCATCTAGACTTGCTCGGTGGGTCGGCTCTGATGAGATAAAGTATTGGATTAATTTAGAGATGAAGGGATATAACAGCTCCAACGAACTATCTCTAAAATATATGAGCATTACTGGCCGATGGGTAAATCGAGAAGAAAAAAGAGGTTACTGGGGGCCATTAGCTCAACAAGGGGCGGCACTTGAAGCTCAAAATATTAAGCTGAAATCAATGTCCACACCAGACACAAGTGGAGACTGGGCCTTTCGAGTAATGCAGATGCATCAAGATCAAATGAGCTCAACCACCGACTACATAGCCACTCTAAGTGGTATAAAAAGTAGAGTTCTAGCTCATCTTCATAATTTTGTTTCTGAAGTCTACTATGAAAAAGAATTTGATAGCTTGTCAGAGTCCATTTTTGAAAAGTACAAAAGTGAAGTGGATACTTTGATCTCAGTGCACTGCGGTGACGTTCTTGAACAAATTCCCTCAGTAATGTCTAGGCTTGCAGAAGGACATTCTGAATCTATTAGTCAAGCTTTAAGCACAACAAGAAGAATAATTGATTCGTTTGCTGACTCTATATTCCCTGCAACAGAAGAAACTATAAATATTGGAGGAAATGAAGTAACTTTAGGACCCAACAAGCATCAAAATAGAATTAATGCGTTTGTACAGCAGAGAATAGAGAGCAAATCCCGAAAAACAAAAATACGGCAAAATCTTTCGAATCTATATGACCGCGTGTCTACTGGTGTTCACAATGATGTTACCGCAGAAGAAGCGAGATCATTATTTTTAAATGCTTACTTATTGCTAGGCGAGGTTTTGCACATCGGCGAAAGCAACACTCAACTTAGCAATCGATCAAACACATAAGTTGAACAGCAACACCCAACACATCAACAACAAACAAAGCAATCTATTTTAAAATATTTATCCCATTTTATTTTTAAAACAAAAATATAATCCCTGTTGGGCATTACTGCCCAACCTACCAAACTGCTTTAACATTCGCTTCAAGAAAAAAATAAATTTCTACGTGCGCAAATCAATTGGATTTATTTATGAAAAATACACTGTATGTATTCACTTGTATGATGTTGGCAGTGTTCGCGTATGCGGACAACTCAACGCAACAAAACAATTATGCGCAAGTAAGCGCTGATGGAAAAATCGCTGTTGCTACGGTAAATCCTTACGCCACTCGCATCGCCATGGACGTTGCCGCACGAGGTGGCAACGCGATTGATGCAGCACTGGCAGCGGCATTCACGTTGGGCGTGGTGGATGGACACAATTCAGGGATTGGTGGTGGCTGTTTTGTGTTAGTTAGATTGGCGGATGGGCGCATTTTGGCAATTGATGGGCGTGAAATGGCACCCGCTAAAGCACATCGCGATATGTTTTTAGTGAATGGCGTCGCTAATCCAGAATTAAGTCGCACCGGAGCCTTAGCAAGCGGCATTCCTGGTTCTGTGATGGCACTACACAGATTACAAACTCTGGGCGGTAGGCTGACATTTAAAGAGGTTATTTTGCCCGCGGCTACCTTAGCCGACGATGGCTTTATGATTTCTAACAGTTTAGCCGATCGGCTCGCAGCGACGAGCGCAACATTGGCGCAGTTTCCTGCCAGTGCCGCCATTTTTTTAGATGCACAAAAAAAACCTCTAGCGGCACAAACCCTTCTTACACAAAAAGATCTTGCAGCTACCTATCGCGCACTGGCTGCACAAGGGCCGGCGTATTTTTATAAAGGGGATTTCGCTAAAAAAACCGCGCACTGGATGAAAAAGAATGGCGGTCTTATTACCGAAGACGATTTTGCAAACTATGAAATAAAAATGCGCAAACCTATTGTTTCAGAATTTGCAGGTTACACCCTTTATGGATTTCCTCCTCCTAGCTCGGGCGGCATTCACGTTGGACAAATATTAAATATTTTAGAAGAACTCCAAATAGAAAAAGCGAGTACAGCAGAGCGTTATCACTTAATCGCGGAAGCCATGAAGTTCGCATTTGCTGATCGCGCGCACTGGCTAGGCGATGCGGATTTTACTCAAGTTCCTTTAAGCCTTGTGGATAAGCGCTACGCCAAACAAATCGCACAGAAAATTAATCGTGAAAAAACCACAGCCGATATTCAACACGGCAACCCCAATACCGATATTCAAGCATTAATGAATAAACACACCACTCATATCGCCACGGCAGATTTAGAGGGCAATTGGGTCGCCATTACCGCTACCGTTAATACCAGTTTTGGCAGCAAAGTAGTCATACCCGGTACGGGCGTTATTTTGAATAATCAAATGGATGATTTCTCTGCACAAGTTGGTGCTGCTAACGCTTTTGGTTTAGTGGGTTCGGAAGCCAATGCGGTAGCACCCAAGAAACGTCCTTTATCCAGCATGAGCCCAACCTTAGTGTTTAAAGATGGCCAACCTGTTATGACGCTCGGCGCGGCCGGAGGCCCCACCATCATTTCGCAAGTTGTTCAAACATTGCTATACACGCTACAAGATGGTATGAGTGCAGAGCAAGCGATGGCTCAACCACGTATTCATCAACAATGGAATCCCAATAAGATTTTTGTGGAAACTGCAATGCCAACATCCATCCAAGAAGATTTAAAACACAAAGGACACGAATTGCAATTGTGGGAAAAAATGGGAGCGTCACAAGCAATAGAATTGCGCGATGGCAAGCTGGTACCGGTAGCAGAGCCAAGAGTTATTGCACAGGACACCGTTAAAAAACAGTGAAATGTGCGCTGCTATTTTCATTAGCCATAGCATGTTTACCTATGCAGCACTGCGTAAATAATCAGGCATTCTCACACTTTATTTTGAGGCGTCATCATGAAAAAAATATTGCTTTCCATGTTATTAACATGTGCATTTGTCACAACCGTTCAGGCAGATCCATTATTGGAAAGTGCCATCGCTAGCTCACACCGAAGTGAAGCCAATAAATTGCGAGACAACGCACGTCACCCCTATGAAACTCTGTTATTTTTTGGTCTTAAACCCACCATGACCGTCATTGAATTATGGCCTGGCGCAGGTTGGTATACTGAAATACTAGCGCCCTATTTGCGGGAAAACGGCAAATTAATTTCTGCAGGGGTTGATCCTGAATCCAGCAACGATTATTTACGTAAAGCGGGTGCGGAATATCGTAAAAAATTAGCGGCAACTCCCGATGTGTTTGATAAAGTTGAATTAGGCATTTTTGAACCCGGAGCAACATACAATTTTGCAAAACCAGAAAGCGTTGATATGGTGCTAACGTTTCGCAACCTGCACAACTGGGTAATGCGCGGCGAAGACAAAGCCAATGAAGCTCTCAAAGAAGTTTACAAATCACTTAAACCAGGCGGCGTTTTTGGCATAGTCGATCATCGCCGCGCGGAACAATTAAAAGCGGATCTTGATAGCGGATATTTGCATGAAGCTTATGTGATTAAACTGGTTGAAGGCGCCGGTTTTGTTTTAGATGAAAAATCTGAAATCAATGCCAATCCCAAAGACACCACGGATTACTCGTCCGGCGTTTGGTCTTTACCGCCAGCACTTCGCAACGGCGAAAAAGATCGCGCGCTCTATATGGCCATCGGTGAAAGTGATCGCATGACATTAAAATTTATAAAACCTGCTGCAAAAAAGTAACAGGCAACATCAATAAGTGGCGATTACTTTTGCCGCAAACAACAAGCTGCTAGATAAAAAATTATTGACAGCCTAAAAATTGGGCGTATTATCGCGCCCAATTTCAACTAGCAGCTAACACTGCTACCACAGAGGAGTATGTATTAATGACTTACGTGAGCTTTAATTTCCGTTAACTCCTTTCAAGTATGTCGACTTGGAAGGTAAACATCACCTTCCAGTCAGGTATCACTTAAGCCCTGATTAGGATTCTAATCGGGGCTTTTTCTTTTTAGCCCAGCGACTTGAAGGTTTATTTTTTAATAAGGCGATTTTCAATAACGAAAATCGCTTAAGGGATTTTTATGCCTGTAAAAATTGAATTAAACAAAAATGCCAGCAATGGTGTTAAGCCAGTAAAAATTTACACTCAGGATATTGAGCAAGAAGCACTGACGCAGCTAAAGAAAATTGCAGAGTTACCGATTGTGCATTCACATATTGCGGCAATGCCGGATGTGCATTTGGGAGTAGGTGCAACCGTTGGCTCAGTGATTCCGACACTCAACGCGATTATTCCCGCTGCTGTTGGGGTGGATATAGGCTGTGGCATGAGTGCAGTACGGCTATCGATTAAGTCAACGCAATTGCCCGATAACCTCGCCCCTATGCGCTCTGCGATTGAGCGTGCCGTACCTGTGGGATTACAAGCACACAAAACGATAAATATTCGTTCAAGTGCCTGTAAAAAATTAGCGGCAGGGGTGGATTGGTTATTTGAAAAACACCCGAGTGTTATGAAGATGCTGAAACAACCACAAACGGTGTGGACGAAGCAGATGGGCACCTTGGGTGGCGGCAATCACTTTATTGAACTGTGCATTGACGAAAACAAAGATGTTTGGGTGATGTTGCACACCGGCAGCCGTGGTATTGGCAATGCCATTGGGCAATATTTTATTGCGCTCGCCAAAAAAGATATGGGGAAGCACATTCACAATTTGCCCGATAAAGATTTAGCGTACTTTACTGAAGGCGCCGAACACTTTGTGGATTATGTGGCTGCAGTAAATTGGGCTCAAGAATATGCGCGATTGAATCGCGATGAAATCATGGGCTTGGTGCTGCGTGCTATTTCACCCTTTGTTCCGCCATTTCGTGCCGATCGCCATGCCATTAATTGTCACCACAATTATGTGAGCCGCGAAACGCATTTTGGTGAAACAGTCATGCTGACTCGCAAAGGTGCAATTAGCGCCCGCGAAGGTGAGCTGGGCATTATTCCCGGCAGCATGGGGGCACAATCTTTCATCGTGCGCGGAAAAGGTAACGCTGAGTCATTTTGCTCTTGCTCGCACGGTGCTGGCAGAAAAATGAGCCGCACGGCAGCGCGCCATGCGTTTACACAAAAGGATTTAGCGGAACAAACCAAAGGCGTCGAATGCCGCAAAGATAAAGCAGTGATCGATGAGATTCCGGGAGCTTACAAGGATATTCACACGGTCATGGAAAACCAATCGGATTTGGTGGAAGTGGTGCACACACTCAAACAAGTATTATGTATTAAGGGGTAAGTAATGGACGATCAACAACTACAGGAAATTATTGATTGTTTACCTAGCGAACGAACCCTCTTTCCTTATTTTAAAGATCAGTATGCGATTTATTTGCTACAACGCTTTTTAACGGGAACTGAGGGTAAGAATATTCGCGAGATACGGCAATCACCCATTAAAAAATTATTGGAGAAACCCGTAGTGAAAGACTCGCTGAAACACATCGGGAATGGCTTGCTGACAACACAACAATTAGAACAGTTGTGGATGACCAGCGAGCAATACGTTCTTACTGTGGGAAAATGGGGTGGTAAACATAAGTATGGCTGGGCGCAAACATCGCGCCCAGGTTCTAATTTGGTGTTACAGCTAAATCTGAATAATCAATTGGATGCTTTATTTGAATCCATAACCGGCGTCAATTTAAATGGTATTACCACCGCATCGCATCCTCGCAGCCATAAACGTAATGCCACTATGGCTTGGGCAAGGTTGGATATGGATTTTACAACGGGTGAAGTATTGATTGAGGAAATTCAATCCGATCTTATTCGCGATTTAGAATCCACCTATAAACAGGCATTACGCGTTGCATCAGGAGGAAAACATTATTTTTATTGGGCAGAGAAACCCGTAGATCCACAGGAACTAGCGCGTCGCTGCGCACATATTGTCGCCGCACAAAAGAAAGTGTGGTCCGAAGCTATGATGGCAGCAACACTCTGGTTTGTGCATAACGAACTTGGTTTTCAAAAAGTGTTTTACCACACCTTTGAAACAGGCAGGGTAATGAAAAATATTATTTATACGCCACCGCCACGTTCACTTTACACCGATTTACCCGAAAAATTTTGTTTTGAAATGACAAAGGAGGCACCTACATTTATTGCAACGGATGCAAAAGCAAGGCGCCGCTTAAAAGCGGCAAACAATCCACAATGGTTTTTATTAGCCAGTTAAGAGGTATTCACTATGCCAAAGAAACAGGAAAGACGTAACGGTCATGCATTCCACCCTATTATGAGCAAGGGCGGTGCTCATGAAAAAAGTGAAAAAGCAAAACGAAGAGCAGCCAAGCATGAGATTAACCGCAAGGTTAACGAGTGGCTTGGCCGCTCAATAACCTTACTAAGAGTAAGATTACTTCACCGCTCGAATTTATTGGATTAATTGGCAGTAGAAATTTTAAAAGTGAATGTTTGCATCAATGTAGATGCTCATCCCAATAAGGAATATTGCCAAAACGAGCGGCAAAAAAATCAATAAATGCTTGGGTTTTTGGTGGGATAAAATTTTTATTGATGTATACCGCCCAAATCGACATATTTTCTGCAATCGAAAAATCATTAAGAATGGGCACGAGGCTGCCATTTTTTATATCGTCTGCAACAGCCCAGGTTGAATGCATTGTCACGCCTAATCCACTGAGTGCCGCGTTGCGCAGCACTTCACCACTATCGCCAGACACCCGCCCACTCACACGAACGTGGATAAGATCGTCTATTGCTTTGTTGGATTGATGATGGAATCGCCAATGATTGCGGCCGGTTAACACAATACATTCATGGTGAGCCAATTCTTCGGGGTGTAAGGGCGCGCCCCGTTCAGCCAAATACGCAGGTGATGCGCACACAACCAAACGATTCGGCGCTAATTTTTTAGCAATTAGGCTGGAGTCTTTTAGATCGCCAATCCTGACAGCAACGTCAATACCATTAGCCGCCAAATCAATGATCATGTCCGACAAGCGCAAATCCATACGGATATTAGGGTACGCTTTTAGGAAGTCTTCTAGTGCTGGAAGAATATGCAGCCGTCCAAATGACGATGGCGCCGCAACGCGCAACAAACCTTCAGGATTTTCCCGTGCATGGCCTACAGACGAGGTGGCCAGTTCGGCAGCATCCAGTAGATGTTGGGCACGAGCAAGGAATATCTCCCCCTCCATGGTTAATGCAATTTGCCGCGTTGTGCGATGCAATAAGCGCACACCAAGTTGTCGCTCTAATTGTGCGATTCGCGCACTAGATGCCGCAGGAGACAATGAAAATTCTCTCCCCGCCGCCGATAGATTACGTGTGGCGCACACCCTGACAAAGAGCGAGACATCAATTAAATCAAGAGGCATTATTCTGTTTTCGTGAAGAGTGATTCAATGATTCTGTCAATTATCAAGCCAATTCGCAATCTTTATACTGCCTTCGCTCCAGAAAACCCCACCTGATTCCTAGGCGACCTACAGAAATATCCCGTCACCATACGCATGGTCAGTGAATGGGAGATACACGCATTGAAACAGTACCTACAGGATTTAAAGGACATGTTTAAGAAAGATATTTACTCATCATGCAGGTTATTTTTTCAGGGAAAGACGATGCATTTACATCTGTTGTTGATTGCCATTTTTACAAATGCCCTCTTTGCGGCCGCTGCAGAAATAACCGTCGCAGAGGCGGAAGGTTTTTCTCCCGAGCGACTGCATAAACTGCATGTTGCACTACACGCCGAGGTTGATAACAAAAAACTCGCAGGAACCGTCACCCTACTCGCTAAAAACAACAAGCTGATTGAGATTGATGCTTATGGCCATCAAGATCTCGCCACGAAAACGGCAATGAAGAAGGACACCATTTTTCGAATTTTCTCAATGACCAAACCCATCACCGCCACGGCAATGATGATTCTCTATGAAGAAGGAAAGTGGTTACCGAGCGATCCTATTGAAAAACATATTCCTGAACTTAAAAACGTAATGGTGTGCGTCGGAAAAAACAAAGATGGCAGTTTAATGTTGGAAAAACCACAGCATGCACCGACGATGAGCGAATTGATGACCCATACAGCAGGTTTTGCTTTAGGTTTTTTACATTCACCGGTTAACGAACTTTACAAAAAAGCTGACTTGTTTAATGCGCCCGATTTTAACAACTTTATCAACCGTGTCGCCGCATTGCCGCTCGATTATCATCCCGGAACTCAATGGGAATACAGTATTTCTTCTGACATTCAAGGGTATTTAGTTGAGCGCTTATCGGGTGTTCCCTTTGAGCAATTTTTACAGGAACGTATTTTTAAACCACTGAATATGAACGACACTTCATTTTCAGTACCAACAACAAAACGCGCGCGCTTGGCAACCACTTATCAACCAGACCAAAATGACGTTTTACAACCCATGTGGAATGACGAAAAGGAATCAACCACCACCATGCCCTCTGGCGGCGGAGGACTTTTTTCTACCGCAGAAGACTATTGGCATTTTGCACAAATGCTCCTGAATGAAGGCACATTTAACGGCAAAAAAATTCTCGCGCCCTCAACGGTTAAGTTAATGAGCACTAATCATTTATCACAAAAATTACGTAATGGAAATTTTGGAATAGGGCCCTATGTTATGCAACCCGGTCTTGGATTTGGTTACAGCATGGGCGTAATGGATGAACCTCTGAAATTGAATAAAACCTTGGGTGATGGAACTTATTTTTGGATTGGTGCCGCTGGCACTTGGTTTTGGATTGATCCAACCAACCAATTGATTTTTATCGGCCTCAGCCAACGTTGGATGCTCGCACCGGGAATGCCTAACCTTGAAGATATGTCGCAAGCATTGGTGTATCAAGCCTACACCAGAATTCCATAACATTTAGATTTTTAGATTCCACCACTCCCCTTTACGCTATAAGATTCGAGGAATCCAATTGATTAAGGGTGAATATGCGATGGAAAATATTTACGCAACAAAACGCGCCAAGGCCGCATTACAGTTGAGCCTTATCGCCGATGCCTTAGCGATGCCGGTGCATTGGTTTTATAACCCGCTGGATATTTATTCCGCATTTCCTGGTGGCATTCAAAAATTTGAGGCCGCGCCGCTTTTTCATCCCTCATCGATTATGAACTTGCATTCAACCAGTGCAGGTGGCCGTGGTGCGCAGCGAGAAAGTGAAGAGCCGCAGGTGGTGGGTGATATTATTTTGAAAGGCAAACGCCAGTATTGGGGCGTGGCAAATCAGCATTATCATCGCGGTATGACGGCAGGTGAAAATACACTGAACGCGCACTGCATGCGTTTGTTAATCCGCAGCATCACGGAACAGGGGCGCTACGATGCCTCACTATTTTTGCGCGATTATATTGCGTTTATGACCGCAGACATTCCGCAACACCCAGACACTTATGCGGAATCGTACCATCGCGGTTTTTTCGCCAATCTCGCCAAGGGTTTGCCACCCGAACAATCAGCAGCAAAAACTCACGATACGGCTTCTGTAGGAGGACTGATTAGCATTGCGCCGCTGGCAATCGCTGAACTCTTGTCTGATAGATCGCTTACGCGCGCGCAATCCCTATGTCGTGCGCATTTATTCTTAACGCATCCCGACGATCACTTAGCCAACATTTGCGATGCTTATGTGGCGTTGATCGATTCACTCTTATTTCGCGACACGGAAGATGCTCGCACCTTAATTGCGGCTACCGCAAAACAATCGGCGGGTATTGATGTATCTCTGCTGGTGAAAAAAAGTCACGATGATAATGACGTGGTGGGCGGTAAATTTTCGCGCGCGTGTTATATCGAAGATTCTTGGCCGAGCCTGTTATATCTCGCGTGGAAATACAGCGACAATCCCAAGGATGCATTAATCGCGAATGCGAATCTCGGTGGTGATAATTGCCATCGCGGTGCGGTACTGGGCGTTATTCTTGGGCTTGCAACGGGGCAGGGACTGGATGAATGGTTTATTCAACTGAAAGCATCAACCGCAATTGATAAAGAGCTGGACGATTTTTTGATAAAAAAAGGCGCTTCAATCTAACTATTGAAGCGCCTTTTTCAATCTACTATTTCAACTCACTGATGTAATCGCCCTCCGCTAGAGGGCGATTAAGTGCTTACAAATTTTCAATCGTGAGAGGAGCACTTTCACCGCGACGGAAAGCATTTAACTTACCGCACTGCGCGAAATGGTTGCCAGAAACCCAAGGGCGACCGGGTTGATTGACATCGGCTTCCCAACCTGGACCGTTAGAGATAAACGATTTCAATTCAAACCAACCATTCACCGTTTTTGAGCAATCCATTTCTACATCCAGCATCCAGTAATGCTGCCCCCAACGGTTTAACGGTGTTTCGCCATAACCATCGACAGCCACTGTGCGCTTGGTGCCCCAACTGCTTGGCCAAATATTGGTAGTCCAATCCAATGGTGTGCCAACAGATTGGGTACTTTGTCCCGCTTGAGCGCCATACCAATCGAGTTGTGTATCACCGGCTTTCCACGGTGTAGTGGTAGTATTGCGTAAGTTCAAATGACGAATCGGAATCGCACAGGCAAAATTGGTCGCGGTGCAATTTTTGCCTAACACGGTGCTCGCATAGTTGTGATCAATACCACCGCGAACAAACATATCCTGACCACTCACGGTAGTGCCAAAGATGAACACGACTGTACGCTTCCAAGGATTTTGGATGGTGGTGGGAATGTAATTGCTGCGCTTGTTATCAGCCCAGAGTGTTGGCCATTCGGTAGGTTCTACAACACCGGTTGGTGTATCTAATTCCCAAATATAAACACGGCCATCCAGTGCATTGATGCCTATGTCTAAACGACCGTTGTTATCCAAATCGCCCACCGCCGGTGAACTAATACCTACGGGGATATCTTTGCGCAAGGAAGTCACTTCAACACCGAGATTGTTGTAGAAAATCAATCCGGTACCCCAGTTACTATCGTTACCGATAAGCACCGTACCAGGCACACTGGCAATTTTGGCCGAGACAAATCCGTTGCTGAAGCCACGATTGTTAGCCGCCGTTGGGAAACCATTCACCATAGTGCCATTGACGTTGAATGCCATCATGACTTGGCGATCCAGAATTTCCACAATTTCTAATTCTGGGTCGCTGTCGAGATTGGCAGCGATAGTGCCATTTTCGGTATCCACACCACCGGTGTAACTCACAGGCCAGCCCGGTAAGAAGTTACCATTGCGATCGATTAAATAACCTTGTGTTGTGGCTTCACCTGGAAGTGTTGGGCGCACATTGGCGGAAAAGAAAATCTCGTAGTCACCATTACGGTTAAAATCGGCAACGATGAAATCACGGAAGTGGAACACCTTATCGTTGAACTTAAATTCGCGTTCAAGCGCACCATTCGCGCCGTAGTAACGTAAATAACGGAATGAACTGAAACCAAATTGATCCGGTACTGAGTTAGCACTGATGATGATTTCTTTCACGTTATCCTGATCTATATCCACCACACTCATATGAGTGGTTTCAAAAATGTGATGCTCATCGATCAGTTTTGGATAGCCCGTTTTAACACTACCATTGGCATTCAGCACACCCAACCATTGCTGACCATTTCTTGAAAGATTAGGGTTTTGTTGCTGGAAGCGGATGGTGTAAATCAACTCCACTTGGCCATCGCCCTCAAGGTCCGCCGCAATGACAGGCGATTGTTCGAACAAAACGGTAGGGGCTTGATTGGCACCAGGACGACCCGCAGGGAAACCCGGAACCACCGTACCATCGTGACGGAACGCCCATACAGGACCTGCTTGTGATGCAGCGGTCCAAACGCTTACAACGATTTCTTTAAAGCCATCATTATTAAGGTCAACAATCGTGGGGCCAGCCATCACCGGTGTTGTTAGGGTGACTGGGAATCCGGGGCGAGGCTGACCGTTTGCATTCCATACGTTGACGGTAAAGTCGCCGAAGGAAATGACTTCTTTGGTTCCATCGTTATCTAAATCTTCAAAAGCAATAGCGCGATCAATATCAGGACCAAACATGTGACCACTGGTGGATACGGCAGAGGCCCAACCTGGTTTTAATTGATTATCCACTCGCACACTGACACGCGCTTCATTGAAACGATTATTGGTGTTGAATGCACGTAAACGCAGAATGTATATGTCGCTGGCGAGGCTGCTGGTGTTCCACTGAGTCAGTAATTGATTGACGCCCGCCGAGGTACCCGTAGCAATGTTGACAAATGTTAGTGGTTGACCAGGGATGTAACGTGCGTAAGCCAATTCATAACGGGAAAAATTGCTGCCCGTAATGGTACCGCGCACTTCTTGGCTATGACCATTCGCCGCCCAAGGTGCTGGCGAGGTAATCTGCACAAAAAAGTCCGGTGCTACACCCGCATAATTCAAGGCTTTCTGCGCGTTAACACGACCGCTGCCTGAATCGGAATCCCAGCCGGCACTCATCACATCATCCGCCGTTTGGGTAATGATATGACGTACTTGTTCTTGGCTTAGCGTAGGATTTTTTGAAATCAGCAAAGCCGCCAGGCCGCTCACATGCGGTGCAGCCATGGAAGTACCGCTGATTTGCAAATAGTTCTGACCCACCACGCCTTGGCCAAAGATGGCAAACGCAGAGTTGGCCGCTAACAAGGAAAGCGTGCTAACACCGGGGGCACCCACATCCACTTTTGCACCCCAGTTAGAAAAAGGAGCATCCACATCATTATGATCGAGCGCCGCGACGGAGATTACTTGTGGGAGTTTTGAAGGGTGAGGCCATTCTGCGGGATTGTTTTCGTTGCCAGCTGCTGCAACCAACACCGCACCCTGAGCATAGGCATAAGCCACAGCATCATTAATCAAGCTGGAATTACCATAACCACCCCAGCTGTTGTTGATAACATCAGCGCCGTTATCCGCCGCATAAATCAATGCATTGGCCAGAGTAGTCGCTAAACCACTACCGCTATCGTCCAACCCTTTAACTGGCATGATTTTGGTTTGTGGCGCCACGCCAATAACACCAATACCGTTGTTGCCGGTGGCTGCAATAGTGCCAGACACATGGGTGCCGTGACCTTGACCATCCGATGGATCGTTATCGGGATTGGCGCCAGGGCTATTAGGGTTGGTAGTGGTAGTGCCAATAAAGTCATAACCAGAAACATCATCCACAAAACCGTTGTTGTCATCGTCAATGCCGTTGTTGGCAACTTCGTCGGCATTGATCCAGATATTGCCTTGAATATCCGGATGGGTGAAATCCAAACCGGTATCTACCACGGCGACTACCGTTTGAGCACCTTTGTTCACATCCCACGCTGCCGCCATGGCCATTTTTTTCAGACCGTAGAGATCATCAAAGCCCTGTCCCCAGGAATTGCTGGATGCATAGAAGGGGTCATTGGGTACAAAAGAGGTGGTGTAAATATAGTTAGGCTCGGCATAGGCCACTTGCGCTTCAGCCCGTAGATTGCCGACCAGTCCATTCACATCGGCATTCTTGTCAAAGTTGAGCACAAAAACATTTTCCAACGCGGCTTTGGGAGCCACAGAAGCCGATGCTGCACCCGCAGTCGCAGTAGCACTGGATTTAAAGGCTTTTTCCGCGCGTACTGCTTTGTACTTTTTAGACAGGGTATCAATAGCCGTATTCGCTTGCGCCGCGCTGGATGCGCCCACGGCGGTATTGGTTTTTAACTTAACAATAACCTGACCGGGCATAAACGCCGGCTGGTTGCTCGATGGTTTTTGGGGGCCTTGGGCTGACACAGTGCTAATAGCACTGATGCTCAACACCAGACTCATCGTGATGGACCTAATATGGAACCAGGGTTTACCGAACATAACATTTCCCTCTATTACTACGAAAAGGACTGATAAGCCGCACGAACCTTCAGAAAAGCACGAGTGGCATGAGGCGGATGACGAGATGGCATTGCATGCTCAAAAGATTGCGCAAACATCGCGCGAATGGATAGTAACAACCCAACACTAAGAATAAAAGAGAGTAATAAATTATTTATTATTATAAATTGTTATTTTGTGTAACAACGGAAGCATCCGGTGTACCCAAAATGAAAGAGGCGCCTTAATGGCGCCTCTGTTATCGATCGTGATGTGTTAGCCCACGATTGGATTAGCCCAAAAAGAACCTGTAGGCTTCATTCTTGGTTTCATCCCAATAGGGATAATTGAGGTCATTCAGGAAGACTTTTAATTCTGCATAATCCTTTTTCGGCACTTGCATCCCCACCAATACGCGCGCGGACGCGGAACCATGGTTGCGATAGTGGAAGAGCGAAATATTCCAGCGACCAGCCACTTTGTTCAGGAATGTCATGAGGGCGCCGGGGCGTTCAGGAAATTCAAAACGGTATAGCACTTCGTCCGTCGCTTGGGGCGCGTGCCCACCGACAAGATGACGAATATGCAGTTTGGCCAGTTCGTTTTCCGTCATGTCGACCAAATCGTAACCTTGCTCACGCAATTCAGCGACCAAATCAGCACGATCTTTACCACCGGCGGCTACTTGTATACCCACAAAAATTTTCGCTTCTTGGGTATCGGCATAGCGGTAATTAAACTCGGTAATGCTGCGTTTACCCAGGGCCTTGCAGAATTCTTTGTAGGCACCGGGGCGTTCGGGAATCGTCACCGCCAAAATCGCTTCGCGCTGTTCGCCAATTTCAGTGCGCTCGCTGATGTAACGCAACCGATCAAAATTGATGTTAGCGCCGCAATCTATCGCCACCAAGGTTTGACCGGTGATGCCATGTTGAGCCACATACTTTTTCAATCCCGCGATGCCCGTGGCGCCCGCAGGTTCGGCAATTGAACGGGTATCTTCAAAAATATCTTTAATGCCCGCGCAGATTTCATCGGTAGTGACGGTGATGCATTCATCCACCACTTTGCGCAACACACGGAAAGTTTCTTCGCCGATTTGCGCCACCGCAATACCATCGGCAAAGATGCCAACCTGTGGGAGGATCACGCGCTTTTTCTTTTCCATTGCCGCGTACAAACATGCCGACTCTTCCGATTCCACGGCGATAATTTTGGTTTCCGGACGCAAGTATTTGACGTAGGCGCCAATGCCTGCCGCTAAACCACCGCCGCCCACGGCGATGAAGATTGCATCGATTTTGCCCGGATATTGACGCAGGATTTCCATGCCGATGGTGCCTTGGCCAGCGATGACATCAGGGTCATCAAACGGGTGAATATAGGTGAGGCCTTTTTCTTCCGTGAGCTTTTTGGCGTGCGCCGAGGCTTCATCGTAACTATCACCATGCAAAACCACTTTAGCGCCGCGTGCTTTTACTGCATCCACTTTAATGGTGGGTGTAGTGCGCGGCATGACGATGGTGGCTTTTATACCGAGATGTTGTGACCCCAGCGCTACACCTTGGGCATGGTTACCCGCCGATGCACAAATAACACCGCGATTGCGCTCTTCTTCAGTTAATTGCAGCAATTTGTTGTAAGCGCCGCGCAGCTTGAAGGAGAACACCGGTTGCAAATCTTCGCGCTTGAGCAACACTTTGTTGCCGGTCCGTTGCGAAATAAGACGGGCGTAGTCGAGCGGAGTTTCTACCGCGAGATCGTAAATGCGGGCATTGAGGATGCGTTTTATGTAAGTTTCTGGCATAGGAATTCTTGATCTAAAGATACTGAATCGATGAACGAACGAAAAATTGATCCGCAGTGTAAACAATTTAGCTGCGGCTGACACGGGCAAATTCCGTATAATGCGGACACAATTCTTGAGCGCCACTCAGCAGAGACCACCATGACCCAAGACCAACTTAAACAAGCCGTGGCTCGCGCCGCTATCGACTACATCACCCCCAAATTATTCAGCGATTCGATAATCGGCGTGGGCACCGGCTCAACGGCGAACTTTTTTATCGATTATCTCGCTGACATTAAAACTCACTTTGCCGGTGCTGTCGCCAGTTCAGATGCCTCCGCAGCGCGCTTGAAAAAGCACGGCATCGATGTACTGGATTGCAATTCCGTCAGTGAGTTGGTGGTGTACGTGGATGGCGCCGATGAAACCAATGCCCGCCTTGAACTTATCAAAGGCGGCGGCGCGGCCTTAACGCGCGAAAAAATCGTACGTGCCGTTTCCAAAGAATTTGTGTGTATCGCGGATGGCAGTAAATGGGTGGATGTGCTGGGTAAATTCCCGCTGCCGGTAGAGGTAATTCCCATGGCGCGCTCTTATGTCGCCCGCGAACTCGTGAAACTCGGCGGCGCACCTGTGTACAGAGAAGGCGTGGTGACGGATAACGGCAATGTGATTTTGGATGTACATAATTTGCAAATCACCAATGCCATCGCACTGGAAACCACCATCAACCAGATCACTGGCGTAGTCACTAACGGTCTGTTCGCGATTAAACCGGCGGATATATTGTTACTGAGCACCAACGAGGGAGTAAAAACGCTTCGCGCCTAAGCTTCTTCCGGCATCCTAGGCTTCTTCCGGCATTTATAGCCTGCGGCTATCAAAGGGCTGCCTGTTGAAACCCGCCCTTAAAAAGATTTTGTGCGCTTATACGCAGTTCTTACAGCCGCTTACTATACTCAAGCCCTCTGACAAACGTATTTGGGGCGGTAACCAGTAATGAGCGGTTTATTTTCTAGCGTTTATTCACGCATGATTTTCATAGTTAGCAGTGGCATCGGGCTCTTGTTGCTCGTTGCCAGCATTGCGGTGTTTCAACTGAAAACACACCTCAATGAGTATCAAACACTGCTCAACACCACTGTTCATCATCAGCATCAAGTCGATGAACTGAATCTACTGTTTAAAACCCAAGTTCAGGAATGGAAAAACCTGCTGCTACGCGGTAAAGACCCCGCTCAGTATCAGAAATACTGGAATGCGTTCAACGAGCATCAACTCAACATTCAAAAACAAGGTAAGACGCTGGAAGATGAGCTGAACACGGAGGAAGGGCGCGCTCTGCTGACCAGTTTTTTGCGTGCTCACGAACAAGCATTTACGCGCTACGAGGCGGGTGCACAGGCTTTTGCCGCCGCGAATTTTGATCCTGAAGCCGGTGACAAAGCCGTCACAGGAATAGACCGTGAACCTACGAAAATGCTCAGCGAGTCGGCTAAATACATCAGTAAAACTGCCGCCGTCGTGGGCGAAGAGATCAACAAGAGTAGTAACAAGGTGGTCTTTTGGTCAGAGGTATTCATTCTCAGCTGCGGTCTTGGCGTCATACTTCTCGTGGTGATGATTTTAAAGAACAGCCTTATTACACCCCTCACGACGGTGATAAAACACATTGAACGCTTGTCTGAGGGCTATTTTATTGAGCGAGTGAATATCGCCCACGATGGTGAATTGGGTGAACTCAATGACAACCTCAACAAAATGCAGGACTCCATTCTGAATGTGGTGCAGGCGGTCAAGCGCTCATCCCACCTGTTGAATGAAGCATCCAGCAAAATTACCCGTACCGCCAGCGACATTACGCAGGATACTAACAGCACCCAAACCGCCACGGACCAAGTGGCAGCAGCGATCAACGAAATGTCCAGTACCGTTCAGGAAGTCGCGAACAACGCCTCCGGCGCTGCGGAAGCAGCTCAAGATGCCGACAATAATGCCCGTAAAGGTTTGGGCATTATGGAAAATACCCTCACCGCCATTGAGCAACTGAGTCGCGAAGTCGATAACGTTAGCAATGCGATGAGCCAATTAGAAAATGAGACAGGGCGTATTGGCGGCGTGCTGGATGTGATTAAAAACGTGGCTGAACAAACCAACTTGCTCGCCTTGAATGCGGCGATTGAAGCTGCGCGCGCCGGTGAACAAGGGCGCGGCTTTGCCGTGGTAGCGGATGAAGTTCGCTCGCTCGCCAAACGCACACAAGAATCCACCGCCGAGATTCAACAAATCATCCAAGCGGTGCAGCAAGGCGCCAGCAAAGCCATGCATGCCATGAAAATCAGCCAGGATAAAACACACACCACCAGCACTATGGCCAGCCAAGCGGGGCAAGCGATTGGCGACATTACCAATGCCGTTGCACGTATTCATAGCATGAACACGCAAATCGCCACGGCAGCGGAAGAACAAAGTTACGCGGCAGAAGAGATTAATAAGAACGTAGTCCATGTCGTCAATTTGGTGCAAAACGCCGCTAGCAATGCTCAAAAATCCACTCAGATAGCCACTGCGTTGGATTCCGCCGCCCGCGAGCTGGAACAGCAAATCAATCACTTCCATTTGTAACGATCAGTCCCCTGCGCGCCTTCACTGGCGCGCACTGATCTGTCACTGCCGCATAAAACACTTGATCTACAACGCCGCTTTGCCTAGCCTCTCGTCAGTCTCTTGCCGCCTATCCACACAAAGACCGCCCACATGAATTTCACCTTTCCCGCCATTGGCATAGTTCACTCTTGTTTTAAGGAGAAGTTCGGCATTCCACGGCAACCGGGCTTAGTACCCTTAAGTACCGCGACTATCGAACTATTACCCCCCTATGATGATGTGGACGCGCTCGATGGCTTGGACACAAGCAGCCATCTGTGGGTGCAATTTGTATTTCACGCCAACAATATCCACAACAAGAACCGCCACGACTGGAAACCCAAAGTGAAACCACCCCGCTTGGGTGGCAATAAAACACTGGGGGTCTTTGCAACCCGATCCCCCACGCGCCCAGTGCCGATTGGTTTATCGGTAGTGAAACTGGAAAGTATTGAAACGCGCGATGGCAAAGTGTTGATTCATCTGAGTGGTATAGATCTGCTCGATGGCACACCGGTACTGGATATCAAACCCTACATTCCTTACGTCGATGCCATCGCCCACGCACGCAATGATTTTGCTCCAGCACCACCAGAACACATCGCCGTCAGAATCCCCGAACCTTTGCTAGCGTTTTGCGCGGATTATCAAACCCGCACCGGCACACCCTTGGCTGAGCTGATCCAGCAAGTGCTGCAACAAGACCCGCGCCCACAATACCAAGCCCCCGAGCCCGAGCGGATTTACGGTATGAAATTGTTAGATCTAGATGTGCGTTGGCGTTATGCCTTAAGCCCTAATGGCTATGACATTGTCTTGTGGGATATTTCGGGCACTGGTTGTCCGAGCAATCAATAATGTTGCTTGAGCAATAAATACTGATCGATTGGGTTAGAATCCCGACAACCTGCCTTAACCCACTTTTTATTATCGAGAATACGCCCATGAGAACACTACCCGTCTGGTTTCTTGCCATCCCACTCAGCCTCACCGCCTGTAACGCCACCATGCCGGAGATTATGCAAACGGGCGCTGCCGTCGCCAGCGCGACGGGCTACAACAATCAAGCGCAACTGATCACTGGCCTGAAGGAAGCCTTGGAGCTGAGTAGCCATCGCGCCTCGGGCAACCTGTCGGAAGCGGGTGGCTATAGCAACAACCCGCTCTACCGTATCGCACTACCCGAGAATCTGCAGCCTATTGCCAAAAGCCTGCGCCAATTCGGTTTTGGCAGCCAGTTGGATAAGGTGGAAAGCCTAATGAACCAAGGTGCGGAGCAGGCGGCGGTGGAGGCAAAAGAAGTGTTTGTGGCAGCAGTACGCAACATGACCGTAACCGATGCCCTTGGCATAGTGCGCGGCAGCGATACCGCCGCCACGGATTATTTCCGCCTGCAAACCGAAGCCAGTTTGCGCCAACGCTATTTGCCAATCATTCAACAAAACCTGCAACAAGTGGGCTTTTACAACCAATATCAACAGTTGCTGAGCACCTACAAGCAATTACCTATCGCCAACAAACCCGATTTGGATTTGGAACAACACGTTCTCAACCAAAGTTTGAATGGATTATTTAAAGAGGTAGCCGTGCAGGAGCAGCTAATCCGCAAAGATCCTATTGGCCAAGGCAGCGCCCTCATCGGCAAAGTGTTTAGTGCGCAATAATCAGCTCATCTCACGGCAGCCCATTGAGGTGCTGCCGTGGCGTCAATTCCTCGTTATATCCATCGCGCTGCCAAGCGCATCAACCACCGCCTTGTGCTATGATGCCGCCCACTTTTCAGCCCGCCGCCTTTGACTTGTCACCATAAGCTAAGGGGCCCTTCGGTTCGAACGAGTTCACCCCAGCAACTCCTTCCCGACCATGCTGTAGGAATTCCCCACTTTTAGGAGTTATCCCATGAGCAAAACATCGCTAGATAAAAGCAAAATTAAATTTTTATTGTTGGAAGGTGTGCATCAGTCCGCCATCGATACCTTGCACGCCGAGGGTTACACCAATATCGAATATTTAAAAACGGCACTGGGCGAAGATGAACTCATCGCCAAAATTCAAGATGCGCATTTTGTGGGTTTGCGTTCACGCACTCAGCTGACCCGTCGCGTATTTGAAAACGCACCCAAATTAATTGCCGCCGGTTGCTTCTGCATTGGCACCAATCAGGTGGATTTAAAAGCGGCGCAAGAACACGGTGTTGCGGTGTTTAACGCACCTTATTCAAACACGCGCTCGGTTGCCGAATTAGTCTTGGCTGAAGCCATTTTATTACTGCGCAATATTCCGCAAAAAAATGCGGTGTGTCATCGCGGTGGCTGGGATAAATCCGCGGTGGGCTCTTACGAATCACGCGGTAAAACCTTGGGTTTAATTGGTTATGGCTCTATCGGCAGTCAAACCAGCGTGCTCGCTGAATCGCTGGGCATGAATGTTCAGTTTTATGATGTCATCACTAAGTTACCACTGGGTAATGCCACGCAAGTGCGCAGCTTGGATGATTTACTCGCAACCTCTGACATCGTGAGCCTGCACGTTCCCGAAACTCACGCCACACAAAATATGATAGGCGCGCGCGAAATCGGCTTAATGAAAAAAGGCGCGATTTTAATTAATGCCTCACGCGGCACAGTAGTGGATATTGATGCGCTCGCGGCGGCGTTAAAATCTGGTGCATTATCCGGCGCTGCTATCGATGTCTTCCCTGAAGAACCCAAAGCCAACGACGATGAATTTGTAAGCCCACTGCGCGGCTTGGACAATGTGATTCTCACACCACACATCGGCGGCTCCACCATGGAAGCGCAAGCGAACATCGGTATTGAAGTGGCGGAAAAACTGATTAAATACTCTGATAACGGCACTACTACCAGCTCTGTTAACTTCCCTGAAGTGGCATTGCCAGGTCATCCAGATGCCCATCGTTTACTGCACGTACACGCCAACGTGCCAGGTGTATTGTCGAAAATTAACAAAATTTTCTCCGACAAACACATCAACATTGCATCCCAATATTTGCAAACCAATGACAAAGTAGGTTACGTGGTGGTGGATATCAATTCACCTTACGATGAATCTGCCGTTGAATTGTTGAAAAATATTGAAGGGACGATTCGTTGTAGAGTGCTTTTCTAGTCGTTGCAGAGTGCTGCTCTGGTCGCAAGAAAATAATCGTGAATAAAAAACGCCGCCGTCAGTCATGACGGCGGCGTTTTTTATTGGCCTCTCTTGCGAGAAAATTAAGCAGCCGAACGACGCTTCAGCCACGTTGCCGCAAACTCAACACCCGCTACTAACAAAACTCCCAATAACGCCCACACAATTGCCCAGACAATACTTGGCTCATTGCCCGTTACCGCCAAGTAATTAAAAGGATTTATATTCTCTTGCTGCAAGACAACTGTCCTGCCATGGCTATCAGTTGTGGTAAGCAACGCATTTTTCCACGGCCAAGTCACACTAAGCGAACCAATTAAGAATCCAATTAACACCGATAAGGTCTGTGAGTGATAAGCATTTAACAGCCACAACAAAAAGCGCGAGAAAATTACCAAACCACAAATACAACCGGCACCAAACCACAAAAGCTTTACAATCTCCAAGTTATGAATGGCCTGCAAAAATACCGGATATAAACCTACCAATAACAAAATGAAACTTCCGGAAATACCAGGCAAAATCATGGCACAAATAGCCACAAACCCACCCAAAAATAACACCCAACCATAACTTGGCAATTGCGAGGGCGCCATATAGGAAACCGCTAAAATAAACGCAATACCAAACAATAAACCGAAAAACTCTACAATGCCCCAACCACGCTGCTCGCGTACCAATAAATAAATCGATGCTGCAACCAAACCTGAGAAAAATGCCCACACCATAATGGGGTAGTTATCCATCGCCATTAACACCACCGCAGCGAAGGTTTTCAAGCTAATTAAAATACCGCCAAATAGAGCCACCAAAAAATTGCCGTTAATGTATTGCCAGGTTTTTACAATACCATCACGCTTTAACATCAATAACACAGCAGGTGTACAGCGTTTTAATGAACTCAACCACTCATCATAAATACCTGTGATGAAGGCAATGGTTCCACCCGATACACCAGGCACCACATCAGCGGCACCCATGCACAAGCCTTTTAATAGGATCAGCAAATAATCCTTGATAGTACGATTAGGTTGATGCAAAACAGACTCCTTATAAAATTAATCGTTAAAAAAATACTGCGAAATTGTTGTAAACACCTGCGTGCGGTATTCACTGCTTTCATTCACTAATTGATGCCCAGCTCCAGCGATATAGTGAATATCGGCATTGGGGAGTTTTTGCTGCATCAATGTCATGTTGTAACGCCACGCCACGGTGAGGTCGCCCGTACCCTGCACAATCAACAATGGGGCTGTGATGGGCGTAAAACGGCGGAATTGTTGATCCCAGGCTTTCATTGCACCCACCCACACGACTGACAACTTTTTTGACTGCAAACAATCGCGATTATCTACAAAATCAATAAAATGTTTATCGTGTGAGTTACGCGACAAGCCTCTATTAATATAACGAACAAACTTGTGCGCTAAGGCATAGTGTATGCGGCCCAAAAACCAAGCGCGCGGCAACACCAAGGGGGCGCAGAGCGCAATACGGTAAAACTGTTTTGCTTCAGGTTTAACGTAGGCATAGCGCCATAAATAATTCAATAAAATCGCAGCGCCGGTGCTTTGACCTAATGCATAGAGAGGCTGCGGAAAAAAATCCTGCGCTCGATTAAGAATGGCATTGAGCACATCACCATAATGATCAAACGACTCTATCGCCACTCGCTCACCGCTGCTTAAACCATGCCCTGGCAAATCAAATGCTAGTACGGCCAAACCATTGGCTAAACCATAGGCAATCACATGGGAAAAAATACCGACATGATCAAAATAACCGTGCAATACCACTAATGTCCCGCGCGGATGTTGCGGCATCCAATACTGGGTTGCTATGCGAAAATTGCACACATCCAAAAAACCAAACCCATGCACAACATCTTGCTGTGTTTTGGCGAAGTTAATGCGATAAAAATCTACATAATGTTGTACAAGATCCGCGCCCGTCCAATCCGCATCATGCTGCAGATTAAATTGCAGCTCTGGCATACTCGCCAAGAGCAATTCGGCCTGCGCGGATGTGAACGGAGTAGTCATTTACATTGGCTCGTTATTAACGTCACGACAATCACTTGCGATAAAAAAAGCACCTACGTATGACTGAGGTGCTTCTCAAACCAAGGCAAAACAATTACGCCTTGGCGCGCTCTTCCAAAATCGCTACCGCTGGCAATACTTTACCTTCTACGAATTCCAAGAAAGCACCGCCGCCGGTGGATACGTAAGAAATTTTATCGGCAAGATTCCACTTATCAATCGCTGCCAAAGTATCGCCGCCCCCTGCAACGGAGAATGCTTCACTGTCAGCAATTGCACGCGAAATCACTTCTGTGCCTTGTGCAAATGCATCAAATTCAAATACACCACAAGGGCCATTCCATAAAACGGTTTTAGCGTTTTTGATAATCTCTGCCACACGCGCTGCGGTTTCTGGACCGTAATCGATAATTTCTTCGTCAGCGGCAATTTCACTCGGTTTTTTAACGGTGCAAACAGAATGGTGATTCCAGGATTTAAATCCTTCTTTAGTCACGCGCACATCAGTCGCAAAGACCACCTCGGTGGTTTTGCACAAACGCTGCGCTTCGGGGATCAAATCTTTTTCGTAGAGTGAATTACCTACTTCGTTTCCTGCAGCGGCAACAAAGGTATTAGAGATGCCACCACCAACGACTAAGATGTCAGCGATTTTTGAAAGTGCATCTAACACACTTAATTTGGTAGATACTTTTGAGCCACCCACAATAGCGACTAAGGGGCGCGCGGGCTTATCCAGCACTTTTGCTAAGGCTTCCAATTCAGCCGCCAGCAATGGGCCGGCACACGCAATGGGTGCAAATTTAGCAACGCCGTGCGTGGAGGCTTGGGCGCGGTGCGCAGTACCAAACGCATCCATTACAAACACATCACACAACGCGGCCATTTTTTTGGAAAGTTCGTCAGTATTTTTACCTTCACCCACATTAAAGCGTACGTTTTCGAGCAACACTAAATCGCCTTTCATCTCAAAACCATCCACCCAGTTTTTCACGAGCGGAACATCGCGACCTAATTTTTCGCTCAAGTATTTTGCCACTGGCGCCAATGATGAGGACTCTTCATAAACACCTTCATCAGGACGACCAAGGTGCGACATCACCATGACTTTTGCACCAGTAGCCAAAGCCGCTTGAATGGTGGGAATAGAGGCATCAATGCGCACAGCACTGGTGATGCGACCATCTTCCAGCGGCACGTTTAAATCTTGACGAATCAATACACGTTTACCGGCGAGATTTTGGTCTTTCATTAATTTTACAGTCATGGCTTGCTCCCCAAAAAAATATCAAAATAAGATTGTGAAAAAATAGTTTGTTTAAACAAAAAATAAACTGCCTAAAACAAAACACCCGACACAAGCCGGGTGTTTTTATTGCATTAATCTTCCAACAATTCTTCTACCGTGCTGACGATGTTATCGACAGTGAAGCCAAAATGCTCCAGCAACACATTGCCGGGAGCGGATTCACCGAAGGTATTCATACCGACAATGCGACCATCGAAGCCGACATATTTGTACCAGTAATCTTCGTGCGCGGTTTCAACGGCAACGCGCGCTGCAACACTGAGCGGTAATACGGATTCTTTGTAGAGAATATCTTGGCGATCAAACACACTGGTGGATGGCATAGACACGACGCGCACGTTGCGGCCTTTTGCCTTGAGTGCTTCAGCCGCTTTTACAGTAATCCCTACTTCAGAACCTGTCGCGATTAAAATTGCCTCAGGTTCACCGACAGAATCCACGAGCACATAACCACCGCGTGCTATGTTGGCGACTTGTGCAGGTGTGCGCGCAAACGCATCCAAGTTTTGACGGCTAAACACCAAGGCGGCAGGGCCGGTTTTACGCTCAATCGCGCTTTTCCACGCAACGGCTGACTCAGCGGCATCCGCTGGGCGCCAAGTATCAAGGTTCGGCGTTAAGCGCAGGCTGCCCAATACTTCGATAGGTTGATGGGTAGGGCCATCTTCACCTTGACCGATAGAGTCGTGGGTGTACACAAAAATATTGCGCAATTTCATCAACGCCGACATACGCACAGCATTCGCGGCGTATTGCTGGAACATTAAGAAAGTGGCGCCGTAAGGAATAAAACCACCGTGGGCAGATACGCCATTCATAATGGCGCTCATACCAAATTCACGTACACCGTAATAAATGTAGTTGCCGCTGGCATCATTGGCAGTGATGGCTTTTGAGGTTTTCACTAAAGTGAGGTTAGAGCCAGCCAAATCGGCTGAGCCGCCCAACAATTCTGGCAGCAAAGCACCAAAGGCAGCGATAGAATTTTGCGATGCTTTGCGACTGGCGATTTTCTCGCCCTTCGCTTGGCTTTCCGCAATAAAGGTATCGGCTTTTGCGGCGAAATCGGCAGGCAATTCGCCTTTCATCACACGGCGATCAAACTCGGCGGCCAATTCTGGATGCGCCACCTTGTAAGCCGCAAATTTGTCTGCCCAAGATTTTTCTGCCGCAGCGCCTTTGGCTTTAGCATCCCAACCAGCGTACACATCTTGTGGCACCACAAACGGTTCGTATTCCCAACCGAGAGTTTTGCGTACCAATGCCACTTCTTCCAAGCCGAGTGGTGAGCCGTGGCAATCGTGTGAGGCTTGTTTGTTAGGCGAGCCGAAGCCGATAATCGTTTTAGTCACAATCAACGTTGGCTTGTTGGTTTCAGCACGAGCTGCTTCGATAGCCGCTTTAATGGCCTCGGGATTATGACCATCCACCGCAGGGATGACATGCCAGCCATAGGCTTCAAAACGCTTGGGCGTATCATCCGTAAACCAGCCTTCTACATGGCCATCGATAGAAATGCCGTTATCGTCGTAGAAAGCGATCAACTTACCCAAGCCCAAGGTGCCCGCCAAAGAGCAAGCTTCGTGGGAAACGCCTTCCATCATGCAGCCATCGCCAAGGAAACAGTAGGTATAGTGGTTTACCACTTCATGACCATCGCGATTGAACTGCGCTGCAAGGGTCTTCTCCGCAAGTGCCATACCTACCGCATTAGCAATACCCTGACCGAGTGGACCAGTGGTGGTTTCCACGCCGGGGGTGTAACCCAATTCGGGGTGCCCTGGGGTTTTGGCGTGCAATTGGCGGAATTGCTTGATGTCATCCATAGAAACATCGTAACCGCTCAAATGCAGGAGTGAATAAATGAGCATAGAGCCGTGACCGTTTGACAACACAAAGCGGTCGCGATCTACCCACGCAGGGTTTTGTGGATTGTGTTTTAAAAAGTCATTCCATAACACTTCAGCGATATCGGCCATGCCCATAGGCGCGCCCGGATGGCCTGAATTGGCTTTTTGAACCGCATCCATAGAAAGGGCGCGAATGGCATTAGCGAGATGTTGGCGATTGGGCATGAAACTCAAAGCTCCTGTTATGGAAAATCACAGCCTATAACAATACAAAGGGCTGGGCGAAAAGGCGGGTATTTTCACCCAGTGACTGCAATGCGTAAAGGAATAACAGGCTTTTATAGGGATAATTAATGATGATTTGGCAGGCTTAGCACGAAAAACTGCCTAAAACCCAAAAACCTATATCAAAATATTTTGATATAGGTTTTTGGGACTGCTAGACTGCATCCTATGAATAGCCAACCTCTTGAAAATACGCTCGTGGACGAACACCAGTTTCCGCTCTTAACCGACGTAGTCGCGGTTGCGGATGCGGGGTTTTCATCGCTGACCCACTTATTAAAAGCAGCGGGCGATCCACTGCGCTTGGAAATTCTACGCGTGCTGGCACAGGATTCTTTCGGAGTGCTGGAGCTCGCACGCATTTTTGATATGAAGCAGTCGGGCATGAGTCATCACCTCAAAGTATTGACCCATGCGGGATTACTCAGTTCGCGTCGCGAAGCCAATTCCATTTTCTATCGTCGTGCTTATTTAGCGCCCGATGATGCGCTTGCGGCATTGCAACAACAAATTTTCATCAACGTGGATTTATTACCCCTGGCCGATTCACTGCGTGACCATATATTGGCCATTCAGCGGGAGCGTGGCCAAGCAGCGCAAACTTTTTTTAGTGAAAATGCAGATAAATTTCGCGCGCAGCAAGATTTAATTGCCAGCTACCCAGTATATGCCGAGCAAGTCACGCACTTACTCAACAACACGCCGCTGCGGGCAAAAAATCTTGCGCTGGAGATTGGCCCAGGCGAAGGTGATTTTTTAGCGGTACTCGCGCAACACTTTAATCAAGTGGTCGCACTCGATAATGCCGCAAATATGCTCGACAAAGCACGTTCGTTTGCGACTGAAAATAAACTGCGCAATATCGAATTTATTCATGGTGACACTCAGAGTTTGCCTGCACATAAAGTATTGGCGGATTGTATTGTGGTGAATATGGTGTTGCACCACACCCCATCGCCTGCGGATATTTTTCAAGATTTAAGCAATGCGCTTGCACCGGGCGGAGCCTTACTGATCTGTGATCTCTGTCGCCACGAACAAGCATGGGCGCGCGACGCTTGTGGTGATTTGTGGCAAGGCTTTGAACCGCAGGATTTTTCACGCTGGGCACGAGCCGCAACCTTAGAGGAAGGGCAGAGTGTGTATTTTGCCTTACGCAATGGATTTCAAATTCAATTGCGACAGTTTTTTAAGCCGTTAAATTTTTAAGTGGATTACCAATTAAGATCGTTTGCGCACAACAGCTTCACTATTCAAAAACGCATGAATACATCCCTGTAGCTCCCTCGCGTCGTCCCTGACGCGAGGGTTTTGAATAGTGAAGCTGTTGCACGCAAACTCTGTGCGAATCGTCAAAATTATTTTCAAAGGAAAACAGCATGTCCGAATATTCCGTGTTCACCTCCGAGTCCGTATCCGAAGGTCATCCCGATAAAATGGCCGATCAGATTTCTGATGCCGTGCTTGATGCCATTTTAAAAGATGATCCCAATGCGCGCGTTGCCGTAGAGACATTAGTAAAAACCGGTATGGCAATTGTCGCGGGTGAAGTGCGCACATCGACTTACGTCGATTTGGAAGATTTAATTCGCCAAGTCATTTTAGATATTGGCTACAACTCTAGCGATGTTGGTTTTGATGGCGCAAGTTGTGCGGTGCTGAATGCTATTGGAAAACAATCAGCCGACATCGCCATGGGTGTTGACGAAGCCGATAATAAAGATTTAGGCGCAGGCGATCAGGGTTTGATGTTTGGTTATGCAACCAATGAAACAAGTGTGTTAATGCCCGCACCGATTTTTTATGCGCATCGTTTAGTAGAAAAACAAGCGCAATTGCGTAAGAGCGGCGTATTACCATGGTTGCGCCCTGATGCCAAAAGCCAAGTCACTTTGCGTTATGAAAATGGCAAACCCGTCGCGGTAGATGCCGTAGTACTTTCTACGCAACACAGTCCCAGTGTAAAGCAGTCTGAAATTCACGAAGCCGTACGCGAATTAATTATCGATCAAGTATTGCCTAAAGAATGGTTACACAAAGACACGCAATATCACATCAACCCTACTGGCCAATTCATTATCGGTGGCCCCGTAGGAGATTGCGGATTAACAGGGCGTAAAATTATTGTGGATTCCTACGGCGGTATGGCTCGTCATGGTGGCGGTGCATTCTCTGGTAAAGACCCCTCAAAAGTGGATCGCTCTGCGGCTTATGCAGGTCGCTATGTGGCAAAAAACTTAGTAGCCGCTGGCATTGCCGATCGTTTAGAAATTCAAGTGAGTTATGCCATTGGTGTTGCAGAACCAACGTCAATTTCGGTGAATACCTTTGGTACGGGAAAATTATCGGATGCAGAAATTATCAAACTCGTGCGCGAGCATTTTGATTTGCGGCCACGCGGCTTAATTCAAATGCTGGATTTAAAACGTCCTATTTACCGGCAAACAGCAGCATACGGTCACTTTGGTCGTGAGCTACCCGATTTCACCTGGGAAAAAACAGATAAAGCGGATGCGCTGAAAAAAGCACTTTAAAAATTAATTTGCGTTAATTGTGTTGGGGTTCGATCCTCCCCCCAACCTACGCACGAGTTCCAATAATGTGACAACACACAGGAAATAAATTATGAGCTTCAACGATTACAAAGTTGCCGATATGTCGCTTGCTACTTGGGGCCGCAAAGAAATTGAAATTGCCGAAGGTGAAATGCCAGCCTTGATGGCCCTACGTCGCAAATATGCCGCGAGCAAACCACTCGCCGGTGCAAAAATTATTGGCTGCATTCACATGACCATTCAAACGGCTGTGTTGATTGAAACACTGGTTGATCTCGGTGCAGAAGTACGTTGGTCATCGTGCAATATTTTTTCAACGCAAGATCACGCCGCCGCCGCCATCGCCGCTGCTGGAATTCCCGTATTTGCATGGAAAGGCGAAACCGAAGAAGAATTTTGGTGGTGTATCGAACAAACTATTTTGAAAGATGGCCAGCCATGGGCCGCTAATATGATTTTGGATGACGGCGGTGATGTTACTCAAATCGTGCATGAAAAATATCCGCACATGCTCGATAAAATTCACGGCATTTCTGAAGAAACCACCACCGGCGTACACCGCTTGTTGGATATGTTGAAAAAAGGCACCTTAAAAGTTCCCGCCATCAACGTTAACGATGCCGTCACCAAAAGTAAAAACGACAACAAATACGGCTGTCGTCACAGCTTGAGTGATGCGATTAAACGCGGTACCGATCATTTACTCATGGGTAAAAAAGCACTCGTGATTGGTTACGGCGACGTGGGTAAAGGCTCTGCTGCATCACTGCGTCAAGAAGGCATGATTGTAAAAATTACTGAAATTGATCCTATCTGTGCCATGCAAGCCTGTATGGATGGTTTTGAAGTGGTGTCACCTTACAACAACGGCATTAACACCGGTAAGTTTGAAGATATTAATCACATGGTGTTAGGCACAACCGATTTAGTGGTAACAACAACTGGCAACGTGAACGTATGTGACTCGGCCATGTTACGCGCACTAAAACGCAACGCTGTGGTGTGTAATATTGGCCACTTTGATAGCGAAATTGACACGGCGTTTATGCGCAAACATTGGGAGTGGGAAGAAGTAAAACCACAAGTCCATAAAGTCTATCGCGACAAAGCGACCAACGATCATTTAATTATTTTGTCCGAAGGTCGTTTAGTAAACTTGGGTAATGCCACCGGTCACCCATCGCGCATTATGGATGGCTCTTTCGCCAACCAAGTGCTCGCACAAATGTATTTGTACGAACGCAAATTTGCCGATTTACCGGCTGCACAAAAACCAGAGCATTTGTACGTGCGTGTATTACCGAAAAAACTGGATGAAGAAGTTGCCAAAGATATGGTGGAAGGTTTTGGTGGCGTGATTACCAAACTCACACAACAACAAGCGGAATATATTGGTGTTGAGCTGGAAGGCCCCTTTAAACCCGAATCTTATAAATATTAAAAATTACCCGTAGGTTGGGGTGAGGAACGAACCCCAACATGACCAACCTGTAATTGACGATGACGTACATTCAAAGAACCGAATTAACTTCATCGTTTTATATAAATTTATTGGCGTTAATTATGCTGGGGTTCGTCCATAACCCCAAACTACGCACAGAGCAAGATTATGAACGATTCACAACCCCGTTTAAGTTTTGAATTTTTCCCGCCCAAAACACCGGAAGGAAAAGAAAAGCTGATCAACGTCCGCGATCAGCTCAACGAATTTTTGCCCGATTTTTTTTCAGTCACCTACGGCGCAGGCGGTTCTACTCGCGACAACACCAAAGGTATAGTGACGCAATTTATAAAAGACGGGATCAGCATAGCGCCGCATTTATCTTTTGGCAGCGACAATGAAGAAACCATTTTACAATTATTAACTGAATACAAAGCCGCAGGCGTAGATCGCATCGTTGCACTGCGTGGCGACGTTCCATCCGGCATGGGTGGCACGCAGCAGCTGGTGTATGCCAATCAATTGGTCACGTTTATTCGCAAACATTTCGGCGCACATTTTCATTTGGAAGTTGCTGCCTATCCAGAAATTCATCCGCAAGCCAAAAGCTACAGTGATGATATTGGGTATTTAAAAGGTAAATTCGATGCAGGCGCCAATAGCGCCATCACCCAATACTTTTTCAATCCGGATGCCTATTTCTTTTTTATCGAGCAGTGCCAAAAAATCGGCATCACTCAACCGATTTACCCCGGCATTATGCCTATCATTAATTACCGCAATTTAACGCGCTTCTCCGATGCCTGCGGCGCCGAAATTCCGCGCTGGCTGCGTAAAGCATTGGAAAATTATGGTGATGATGAAGCAAGCCTCAAGGCTTTTGGTGTGGACTTGGTAACAGAGTTGTGTGAAGTCTTGTTAGATAATGAAGCACCTGGCTTGCATTTCTATACCATGAATCAAACCGAACCAACGGCACAAATTGTAAAAAACTTAGGCTTGGTTCCCGCCGAATAATTTCTTTGAATAAAAAATGGCGAGTCTATACCAATAGGCTCGCCATTTTTATGGTGGATAGTTTAGCGACCGCCACTCACATCTAACAAAGTTCCCGTAATATAGTTAGCCTCGTCTGATAATAACCACAAAATCGCTTTAGCCACTTCTTCTGGTTCGCCAGCGCGTTTCATAGGAATACTTGGAGCAATTCGCGCAACTCGACCAGACTCACCGCCCTTGGCATGAAGCTGCGTGTTAATGATCCCAGGACGCACACAATTAACACGAACACCCTCATCAACCATTTCTTTGGCTAATCCTATTGTGAATGTATCTATGGCACCTTTTGTTGCGGCGTAATCAATATACTCAAAAGGCGAGCCCAAACGGGATGCAATGGAAGATACATTAACAATAGAACCTCCTTGACCACCATAGGATTTTCCCATGCGCTTAATCGCTTCGCGCGCACAAATAAAACTCCCAATGACATTGGTAGCAAATAATTTTTCTAGCTCTGTAACGTCTATATCCATAAACACTTTTTGACGCAATATCCCTACATTATTTACCAATCCATCCAGTCGCCCAAAATACTGATCTATTTGTCTAAATAAATTCAATACATCGGCTTCCACACTAACATCCGTTTTCACACATAATACCTTACGACCATGCACACGAATTTTTTCTGCTGCTGCCTCTGCCTGCTCACGATTATTCACGTAGGTGATAGCAAGATCATAGCCACGTTCGGCGGCTATAAACGCAGTAGCCACGCCAATACCACTACTGGCCCCCGTTATTAAGAGAACTGGTTGAGGTGACATATAGTGAACTCCTTTTATAATTGCCGCTTATGGCATTTTAATTAATGCTTTTTTGCATGAATAGCATTCATCATCGCCAAAAATAATGCATCCGCACTTGCGGTATATCCCTCGGGAGTAAGGTGAACTAAATCAGGTCGCATTAGCGGTGGATTTTGTTTGAGCCATGCTTGTGCGGCGCAATTACCACCCATCATGGCTGCCCAATCCCAATAAAGGGTGCGCTCTTGTTTTGCAACGCGGCGTTGTGTGTTTTGTACATTGAGCAAACTGGGAGGGAGTGGAGTGCGACAGCCGCCATTGACATTAGGTGCGCGCGTTTTAGCAGAAACAGGTGCGCCTAATAACAATATTGCCGCTTCAGGTGCAGCAGTACGTAAACGATGAATCACTTGTCGCAATTCCTGTTCATACATATCAGGCACTATGTCGGTATCAAATGCTTCATTGGTGCCATAGGCAAGAATAATTAATTGCGGATTGCGCCACTGCAATTGTGTTTGTAGTGTTGATTGATCCCAACGCGCAATCACTGCGGATGTGGCGCCGTTAATACCTAATGCGTCCAAGGTAACGCCAGGTGCCCAACGATCCAAAATAACACCGCCCAAGTTCGCATGGTTAGGTGCGAGCAATTTTAAACCGTCAACTTGTGATGCATCCACATCTTGCGAGCTTAATCGCCATGCCGATTTTTTATCGCCACTGTTTTGCAATTTAGTGAGCTTGCCGCCGTGTAATGAAAGGCTCCATGGAATTTGCTGCGACTGATGCCAAATACTTAAGCGCCACTTACCGCTTTGGGGAGGTTCTTTGGCTTTAATTTCTAAAATGGAATTGCCAGAAGATTGATTGATTAAGCCACCCACGGGAAAAATACCTGTGTGTTTTTGTTGTTTGCTATCGCTCAGCTTCCAAGTGCCTTTGGAGCGCAGCAATACTTGATGAGAGCGCTGATTCAGAATATAACCCGGCGTTAACCATCCCATGCCCGCATTACCAAACTGTTGCTGAAGCTGTTGGCGCAATCGCCCAGTGAAATAATCGCCCGCCGTGTGTGAATCGCCTAACTGCAAAATACGCAGTGGTTTTTGACCGCCCGTTTCAAGCTCCTTAAAACTATTCCACAGTAATGCCGCCTTAGGATCACCATAATCAACGATGGGTGTGAATTGACTACCTGCAATAACAGGTAATGCGTGCATGAAAAAAAACAGTAACAAATAACCGAATCGCATCTTCATCGTTGAGTAATCTTGGTGTTTGGTAAGATAAACTGATCCAGTGTTAATGCCGCCAATATACGTTGCCCTTGTGCGGTAAAATGCACACCATCATCAGTGCGCACCATAACACTGCCACGTTCAGGCAGTTCAATAAATTTCGTAAAAGTAATGCCATCGGTTGTTAGCTTGGGTCCCGTAGGAATAAAACGCGCGAAAGGTTGTTTGGCGATTTCACCGGAATATATGTCATTTAAGACTGGCACTTTGTGAGCTAAATCTTCGCGCCCCATTGGAGGTGCGCCTAACCAAATAACCCGTGTTTTATGTTCAGCCGCCATGTTCAAAATACTCGCAACCCGCTCGCTGTAAATTTCTTTCCATTTGTCGGAACCAAAACGAATGTATTTCCCGCTAATCGTCATATCCCAAGGATCGTTCGCGCCAAGGAAAATAATCATCGCAGCATAATGCTGCTGCGTTAATGCAGATTTCACCGTCTCTGGCCAATTAAAAAATCCGGGATAGGTTAACCCTGTACTGTGGCGACTCAAATCGACAGATTGCGCACCAAATTTACGCTTAATACTGGTGATGACATGAGGCGCAACGCCTTGCATCAGCGAATCACCAATTAATAACACTTGGTCTGCTGGCGTTAAACTGATTGGGCCTGCCGGATCAACCATAACGTCTGCTATTGCGGTAGCCTGTGAATCCGCAGTAGCGGTTTCTGAATTCACCTTGGTATCAACAGGTATAACCATTTTCGCTGTAGCTGTGGGTACATCAGTCGCACTAATAGCGGGAGCAGCGGTCGTTTTTTTACTTGGAGGAATCTTTACTTCTGGGCATGCAGGCGCAGCTTCGACAACCGGTTCGGGGCAAGTGGCTGCAACCATCACCGGCACTTCAACTCGAGGCAGCACTTCATCACCAAGCAATAACACTTGCCCCGCAAGCAGCATGCGCTCATGGGTTTGATTCATCCATGTATCCACACGACGACTAAAATCATGTCGGGATTTTTCCCATGATGCCGGAAGCGTTAACGTAGGAACTCGCTCCACCTGTAAAAAAATATGATGGGTTTGTTGCCAATATTGTAAGAGCGCGCTGCTCTTCACCGCGACTAATAACAAGCTCGCGAGTGTGATGCCGCATAATGGTTTAACGAGTGTAGATTCCATATCCGTTTAAAATCCAAAGTAAATAAATCCCGGCATACCTGCCGGTGCCAATGACATCACGATTAACGAAACCACAACTAAAAATACACTCTGCGCCCACCAAGGCACACGTTTTAATAAACCCGTTGTAGTGGTCATCATCCATTCCGCGCGCGAAGCTAAAACAAAAAATGAAACCAAGGCTAACAACAAACCTAACCAATTCAAACTGGGTAGCTTATCCCAGTGGCTGAACGCCGTTACATAAGTTGAAAATGCATCCCAATTTTCTGAACGAAATAATAGCCAGCCAAAACAAACAAAGATAAAAGTAAACAGTTGCGCCACACTGGTTGGTAGTGACCAACCTATGGCTTTTTGCCACGCATGTTGTGCAATCAAACCGAGGCCATGCCACACACCCCACACCACAAATGTCAGGCTAGCCCCGTGCCAAAAACCCGAAAGGGTCATTGCAATTAATAAATTGACTTGTGTGCGCCCCCAGCTTCCGCGATTTCCACCCAAGGTGATATACACATAATCGCGAATCCAACGCGAGAGCGTTATGTGCCAACGCCGCCAAAAATCGCTCAAGTTAGTGGCTAAATAAGGCTGACGAAAATTCATCGGCAAGGTAAAACCTAACAATAGTGCCAATGCAGTGACGACATCGGTATAACCAGAAAAATCAAAATACAATTGCCACGCATACGCCATCAATGCGCCAATTAATTCAAGGGCATGATACCCCTCTGGATTCGCAAATACCGGGTTAACCCAGGTTTCTGCTAGCCACGCCGCCAACCAGACTTTTTTTATTAAGGCGGAAATAATCAAGGCAATTGCCATTTCCGGTGCGGCAATAGTGCGCACCTGTGGAGATTCAATTTGTGTGAGCAATTCACTCGGACGACAAATAGGCCCTGCGAGCAACGTAGGAAAAAAGGAAAGATGCAGCAAACCATCCAGAACATCCGCAGGTTTACGCTCGCCGCGCCCCACGGTAATTAAATAGGCCAAGCCTTGAAAAGTATAAAAAGAAATACCGACCGGTAACAACAACTCCAAAACCGGCAAGCTAGCGCCATTAAAAATAGGCGAAAGTAAACTCAAACACTCTTCGCGGAAAAAATTGTAGTACTTAAAAATACCAAGATTGGTGAGCGCTACAATAACACCCACGACCATAGGCCATCGGCGAAGTTTGCCATCAGCAGCGTGCGTAAACTGTGCGAGTAGCAAGATAACCAAGGAGAAATTTAATAAGAGAACCGCAAAACGCCAGTCAAAACTGCAATAAAAAAGATAACTAGCGGCTAGTAGTAATAGGTTCTGTGTTCGTGTTCCATAAGCTGAACCTAACCACCAATAAAGCCATAGAAAGGCAACAAAAACGAGTCCAAATTCAGGGGAGAGGTAATGCATCGAAAAATATCCATTTAACGTCCTGTGAGCCAGTCGCCATGATAAACAAAGTGGCGCATAAAATCTGTGGGCAAGCTGACGAATAGAAAAATATTTTTCAAAAAAAAGGGGGTTCGCTCCTCACCACCAACCTACGAAGCACCTTGTAGGTTGGCGGTGAGGAGCGAACCCCAACACGACCTTACATTATTTGGCGATTACCTCAACCCAATAGCCTTTACTTTTGGCGTGGATTTTTTCGTTATACATGGCGCTGGCTTGCCAGCCGGGCAAATAGAATTTACCCGCATA